>Ga0180433_10002082_pt1 | contig 31961 bp, 31 predicted proteins | sample SS_ome_8_FD_132980 | JGI IMG/M metagenome (GOLD analysis project Ga0180433, IMG submission 132980) | Hypersaline lake sediment archaeal communities from the Salton Sea, California, USA - SS_1_D_1 metaG | ecosystem: Environmental > Aquatic > Non-marine Saline and Alkaline > Hypersaline >...
CGACCTCTATTTTTTCTTTTAAGAAAAAACAAGTTGGCTCTGTGAAGCAGGAACCAGTTTCTAAATGCTGAATTAATCAGGATTTAGGATGCACGGTAATTTATTGCCGTGAGGATGTCACGTCTAATCTTAAATCCCAAAAAGAACACGTGCTCAAAGATAGGTGAATTTTTTGGAATAAAACACGATCGTTTCTATAGAATCCTATGGAAAACAGGGCTGTCACTGTTTATTTTTACAGAAATAAATTTGGCTATAGCAAATTATTTTTCTAAAGGAAAAAAAGGCTGGCTTATAATAGATGACACTCTAATGAGTAAGCCATTTATCAAGTTTTTAGCTGGAGTTTATGATGTTTATAATGTTGTTTTAGGTCGACCTGACAGAGGTCTTTGTTTGGTTGTTATTGCCTGGAGTAACGGCAAAGTTACAATACCTCTTATATTTGAGTTTATGTATCACAAGGATCTGGTCGGAAAAGATTATAAAACAAAAACAGAAATCGCTAAACCTCTGATTTTAAAGTGTTTTGGTAAAATAAGTTTTCGATATATTCTTTTTGATGGTCATTGTTCTACAGTCAAAATGCTTGATTTTTTGTGTAAAATGAGAATATCTTTTATTGCAAAAATACCGAGAAATCGAAAGATCAAAACCAAGAATGGTATTTTTGAAAGAATAGACAAGCACCCATTACTAAAGCTTCTTAGAAACAGAAGATCAAGAAAAGTTCGAGCATACTACAATGGTATGTCATTGTATTTTTCATCTCATAAAAGAAAAAAAAACAAAATGAGTATGCTGTTATCTACATTGTAAGCAATATAAAAATGCATTCAAAAGAATATTTGGAAATTTATGGAGATCGCTGGGCCATTGAAACAATGTTTCGCACAATGAAACAATATCTCGGTTTCTCACATTGCCAATGCATAGAACTTGAGAGACAAAAAGCTCACATATATATGGTTTTTATTGGTTACAGTTTTTTGGAAAAAGAAAAATATGAGAATTTCTTAGAGAGCCCCGAAGGTGCCCTGAAAGGCCTCCAGAAGGCAAAATTAAGTACGACAACGTCTCGAATAACCTCTTTCAGCGAGAACTTTCAATGTTTTGCGTAAGTTCTGTACTTTCGAACCTTCGGGTAAAAGAAGAAAAGGTGGTGTACGACGTGAATAAACCGTTTGATTTGATACTGGAATGTAACGATAGTCAAGTTTGGTGTGCCCGGCAGGATTCGAACCTGCGACCTACGGATTAGAAATCCGTTGCTCTATCCAGCTGAGCTACGGGCACCCCTTATTAAAGACTTTTCAAGCTCCATTTACCATTTATTATACTTAATATAGTAGAATAATCAATATTTAAGCAAATTTTTATTAAATTCACATAAAGCGAAGTGGTTTGAGAGGGAAACGAGCTATAGGATATGTTTTTAGAGTATTGAGAGGAGGGACGTTTGTTGTAAAATGTATTGTTTGTGAGTGCTTATCATGATAAGGTTTAAGAAAAAGATAAAGAAGAAGAAAAAAGGGAAAAAATGTCAAAAACAGAAACTGGAATAGATGAAAAAACTAAAAACAAGATTATAGCGATAATTTCTGCTTTAATTCCTGAGGCAAAGATATATCTTTTTGGTTCTCGGGCTCGAGGGAAGCATTCTGAATGGTCAGATGTTGATTTAGCTTTAGATTCTGGAAAAAAACTTTCTTCTACAGATGTTGGTGAGATAATTGATGTATTGAAGGGGACAAATATTCCGTTTAAAATTGAAGTTGTTGATATGTATGCTGTTTCTGGTGATATGCGTCAATCAATAGAAGATGAAAGAGTAATATGGAAAAATTAAAAAAGAGATATGAAGTTGTTGTTAAAACATTAGAAACGCTTAAAGACGCAATGAATATAATAAATAATTTGCAGCCAGAAGAAGAAAAATTTTATAAGGGGCAAAGAGATTCTGTGGTTCAAAGATTTGAATACTCTATAGATAATTTTTGGAAATTTCTAAAAATATATCTTCAAGAAAAAGATCAAATAATAACTATTGGGAGCCCTAAAGACACTTTGAGAGAATCTTTGCATGCAAATATAATTACCAAAGAAGAGTTTGAGAAGCTTGTAAGTTGTGTGAGAGATAGGAATCTGACATCACATACTTACAATGAGCCATTAGCCGAAGAAATTGTTGCCAATATCCCTGGTTATTATAATCTAATGAAGAAAATTATAGATAGAATAACAATTTAAGCTAATTTTGTTTCTTTTTCCGGTGGGACGAATATTTTACTAAATTCTTTGGCTATATCTATGAGCTTCTCCCAGGTTTCGTCGTTTATATCCGCTGTTTCATCTATATGATTATATACATCAGGATAGACTGATTTTACATAATTAGCATACTGAATAGCAAAGCTGGAAACATCCTTTAAGTCAAGGTTGTCGAGAAAATTTTCTTTAAGGGTAAAGAGAATCAAACTTTGCTCAACAAACGAATAAGTTACATATTGCGGTTGTTTTAAGATCTGGACAGCAATAGCTCCACGAGCTAAGTGTTTTTGTGATACTTCATCCAGTTCTGTTCCAAATTGTGAAAAGTCTAATAGCTCGTGATATTGTGCCAATTCTAGGCGTAATGCCTTGGTAACTTTTTTGATAGCTTTTGTTTGGGCGCTTCCACCAACACGAGAAACCGATAAAGCAACATTAATTGCCGGTCGTATTCCTGTATTGAAAAGTTGTGTGTCCAGGAAGATTTGGCCATCCGTAATGGAAATCAGGTTAGTTGGAATGTAAGCTGTTATATCATCACTTTGGATCTGTACGATTGGTAACGCGGTTAAAGATCCACCTGCAGCTAATTTACCGGCACGTTCAAGTAAACGTGAGTGAAGATAAAAAACATCTCCAGGATAAGCTTCACGCCCTGGAGCTCGTCTGAGCAACAAAGACATTTCCCGAAATGCAATTGCATGGTTACTCAGATCATCATATATGATTAAAACATCTTTTCCTTGGTCCATGAAGTATTCACCTATGGTGCATCCAACATAAGGAGCAAGGTATTGGTTTAGTACCGCTTCACTTGAGTCAGCCGTTACAACGATTGTATAATTTAATGCTCCATTTGATTCTAAGAGTCTAACGGTTCGTGCCAAGTTTGCTTGTCTTTGGCCTATTGAAACATAAATACAGATAACGTCTTGATCTTTTTGGTGTAAGATTGCATCAATTGCAATTGCTGTTTTACCGGTGCTTCTATTGCCAATGATAAGTTCCCGTTGTCCGCGTCCGATCGGAATCATGGAATCAATAACGGTAATACCTGTCTCAAGAGATTGATTAACAGGGCTTCTATCTATAATTGATGGAACGGCTGTTTCAATAGGGCGAAATTCAGCCGGTTCTATTTCACCTAAGGCGTCGATTGGCTGGCCAAGTGCATTTATTACACGGCCTATGAAGTTGTTGCCGACCGGTGTTTTTAAAACGGTTCCGCTTCTTTTTGCGACTTCAAGTTCTTCTACAACGATATTGGTGTCAAGGAGGAAGACGTCTACGCTTTCCTCATCCAAATTAAAAACAATACCCTTGTTGCCACCCTCAAATAATATCAGTTCATTGTAGATGGCATTTTTCAATCCATGTATCTGACAAATATTATCACCAACTTTGACAACTATACCAATCTCATCAAGTTTTTCTTGTGGGAGATCTTTTAAAGATTGTTCAAACAATGAGACTAAATCTGTATTTTTTATTTCCATATTGCCTCTTATCTATTAAATTTCTGACGCAATCTTTCACATTGCTTATAAATAGAATACTCCCATAACAATGTGTTACTTTGTAATCGTAGTCCTGCAATCAGCTTTTTATCTTTTAAGTATTTCCAGGTAATAATCTTTTCTGTTTTATCTGCGAGAAATCTTCTTATTATTAATATGTCAGATTCTTCTAATTGATGTGGAGTCATTATATTAAACATCATAATGTTTTTTGCTTCTTTGTACAATATAATAATTTGTGTAAGGACATCGTCAATTAAAAAAATTCGTTTTTGATTGATCAACAGCCGTATTAAAGGTTTTAAAATAGCAAGTTTAAAGTTACTTAAGAGTTCATATAAATTCTTTTCTTTTTCTTCTGTTGTTATATTTGGTATTGAAAGAAAAAAAACCACTTTTCGGTGATTTTTAAAAAAAGTTTCTAGTTTCGTAATTGCTTTGTATTGGTCAAATGAGATATCATCTATATATATGTTCAGAAAGGCTTTTGCATACTTTCTGGCAATTGTTTCCCTATTATTCATTGTGGACTCTTTTTCATATATCCTATGATACTTTTTAAGAAGTTGTCAGATTTTTCTTTTTTTTCGAATTTTTTTTCAAGTTCTTGATATGTTTCTTTTATTGCTTTAGGAAGAGCTTCTTGGAGGAGATTTTGTTGTTGAAGGTTTTTTGTTTGTTGGATATTTCGTTCTTTTGCTTGTTCTCTTGCAACCGCTAATGCTTCTTCTTTTTTTGATTTTGCTTCTTGTGTTGCCTTATCCCATGTTTTAACTTTACTTTTTAATAGTTCGAACAGGTTGTCTTGGTCTTTTATTTCTTTGATCATCATTTTGTTTTGTTCTTCAAGCTCATGTTTTTGTTTTGTTAGATTGTCAAAAAAAGCAAGTTTGTTTAAGAAACCTCGTTTTAACGTTGGTAAATACTTTTTAAATAAGTGTCGGAACAAATAAAACAGGATAATAAAATTTATTATCCTAAATACAACCTCGATCACTTCTTTACTCACGAACATGTTCGATCCTTTCAACCAAAGATTTTTGTATCTGTTGTGTGAGCTGATCAACTTGAGCAGAAGTTAGTTTGATATCTTCAGGTTCAATTTCTTCTTTAAACATAAGAACAGGCTTTTTCTGTCCAGAAGGGGAGGCCTTTAAAAAGTGAGATTGATACTTTTTCCACGTATCTTCTTTGAAGTTGATTTTTTCCTGCAATGATGATTGTTGCTCGGAGATACCTCCTTCAAGGTTTGTCGTAGCCTTTTTTTCTTTATTTAACGCAGCAAGTGCCGGTTTAAATAAAAGGTGTTTTAATATCAAGCATACAATAAGAAAATTGAATGCTTGCACAAAAAGAGTTAAATTAACGTCAATCATTGGTACAATTAAACTTTACGTTAGCTCCAAAATATTAACAACAGTGCAATAATTAATGCATAAATAGCGGATGTTTCAGTAAGACCCATTGCTATAAGCATATTTGTTCTAATTTTGTCAGTGTTTTCTGGGTACTTCCCGATGTTTTCGCATGACTTCATGCCAATAATTCCTTGGCCAAGAGCTGGTCCAATACTTCCTAATCCCATAGCCAGAGCTGCACCTATATAAGCTGCCGCTTTAACAATAAACGCGCCGTCCATAATGGTAAACCTTTCTAAAAAGGTGTTGTAAAATATTTTTTATGTCAATAACTTCTTTTGTTTAAAAACTCTACTAATAAATATATTATCTTACTTTATATATTTTTTACAAGGGTAAAGAAGAACTTTTCATGTTTTTTGTTGGATTTTGTATATAACTCACATCAAAAAAGTTATTTATTTGGCCCATAAGTCTTGCTTGTTGAGCGGGATCATCTTCAAATTCCTTATCACATTCTAATGTCAATACGGGAACGTTTTTGATGTAATCCTCAACGTCTTCTTTTTGTATCAACCATTTTTCATGCTTATCATGTAATTGTTGTAGATATTTGAGGGGTACTGCTTCTTCTTCTTTTCTGTTTCTCTTTAAAAGACGGTTATGGCAAGTCTGAGGTGTTGTTTTTAAGTAAATAAATCCATCTGGTTTTTTAACGTGATCATTCAAGAACCATGAAAACCATTCTAGGTATAGTGTCCATTCTAGGTTGCTCATTGTGCCTGATTCAAAAAGGTTTTTCGCAAAACAATGCCTGTCTGAAAAAACTGAACGCTCTAGAACTTGTGTTGCATGCGGGTTGCTCAATGCGTGCTTTTGCTGTGCTAATGTTCGTGTAATAAATGCATATGATTGGAATGTATAGGCCCATCGAGGCGTATCTTTATAAAAATTATCAAGCAGGTTGCCTTGGCCTTGGATATCTTGCCACTGCGTGTGTGGCTCATAAACAATTTGGCAGGCTAGGGAGTTATTTATGATTTTTAAAAATGTGGATTTACCTGCTCCAATGTTTCCCTCAACGACAAGCAGTCTATAGTTATTATTTTTTTGTTTTAGCATAATCATCCCTCGTGGAATTATTTTATTTTTAAAATTTTTTTTGCTATTAAAATGTTTCAATGTAGGGAAAAAGATATGGTTTTTTGTAGTATTTTAAAACCTATGGTAGATTATAGCATAGAATTTAAACATTTACATTTTAATTTTTCAACCCTTGGGTATTCCCCTACTTAGTTTATAAAGAGATACTGTATGAATTTTTTGAAATATTTTTTTAGTTTTTTGTTGCTGGTTTTTTGTATGACATCTTTTCAAAGTAGCCTTTGTATGGAGGATGATGACTTATATTTTGATGATGGGGTATCAATAAGTGATGATATTGATATTTTCAATGATCCGACTATAGGCTCATTTCTTGATAAAACAAAGTTTAGTGCTCAGGTTGAATTTTCACCAAAAGAGATTATGGAAGCATTGATTGAGATTGGAGCAGATAAGATTCTGGAAGAGGATCTTTTTTGTAGTACGGCGCCGCTCAACAAAAGAAGTTTGCTAGATATTCCTATTTTCGTATTAGATAAAGATTATGATTTCAAGCGTGGAAGCATGTGTGCTCATTTCTTTTATAATCAAACAACCAGAATGTATTTTAATCCATGTAGCTCTTGTATTTCATCATATCTTGGTATAACCCAGACGTCTCTTTTGCAAAAGGTTGCCTGTTCTATAGAAAAAATTAAAGAAATTCTAGAAACAGATTTTTTTGGGTTTGATTGTATTAGAGCGATAAATTTATTTAAAAATGCTACGGTGCAAGAACGTCGTTTAGGTCTCATGATGCAGGGTTGGTGGAGAGTTTTTAAGGATTTTCGCTTTTCATTTAAGTTGCCGTTTTACTGGAGAGAAAGAAATTACTATCTTACAGAGGAAGAGCAAGATGCTATTGAAAAGGAGTTTGGGGCTTTATCTCCGGATGAGCAGGAGAAGTTCCAAGAGGCTCATATGATAAGCGACAAGATAGGTCTTGGTGATCTTCGTATGGAAATAGATTTTCCACTTATGAGTAATTATGGCAAGATGCGGTCTCGGGTTGGGATGTTTACTACAATACCATCATCGCTTCCTCTTATAAAAGGGTTATTGGGTTCAGATTATATTCCCAAAAAGTGTCGTCCATCTTTTAATTTGGAACAAATGTTTGATCTTGCAGGAAGTCCAGCAACAAGTGATGAAGCTATGAAGATGGCTAAAGATTTTCTTTTGTGTGCGATAGATGGTATTTCTTCTAATTTACTTGATACAGATTTGGGAAATAACAGGCATCTTGGTCTTGGATTTTTGATGCGGACAAAAACACCTTTGAGTGTTTTAATAAAACGTCCATGGGCAGAAAAGGTCTACTGGAAGGGGAAAATGACATTTGAGTATCTTTTTCCTAGAAGAAGGCAGCGTTGGTTTGTAGAATGTCAAAATCCATGTCTGTTTGCCGAAAGAAATTTCCAGGAGTATGAAGATGATCCAGATAATATCACCGAGGAGAAGGCAAAGAGTGATTTAGAATTTTTAGAAAAACATTTTGTAGACAAGTTGTTTCCGTATGTATTTGAAACAAAAGTTCGCCCAGGAATTGTATTCATGTGGGCAAGTAGGCTTTCTTATGAGGCGAGACGAATTGGATTTCATTTAGGTTGGGATACATGGGTGCAAACAGGAGAAAGGTTATCTGATATCTTTGTAACCAATGAGCTTGCATCAAAGCTTGATATCGGAAGAGCAAAGCGTTGTTTTGCTTATCAATGGAGCTTATATGGTTCGTTGTTTTTTAAGGTTAAAAGGTACAATAAAGAGCTTATTATATCGTTAAATGCTGAAGGTGTAGCATCTAATAGAGGTATTGGCTCAGATTTCATACTGTCATTAAATATTGAGAGTAATTTCTAAAACATTGTAAGGAAAAGAAAGGAAATAATATGAAAAAATTATTTGTGTATGGTGGTATTATTGGTATGGTTGCGTTACATTCTGCTACTGTTCCTGTTGATAAAGTGCACAATATGGCTGACAAAAATGTTGCGGCTGATGCGAGTGCTAAGCCGAAAAAGCCAAAAGCAATTGTTTTGAAGCATCCATTAATTCAGTTCATGGACAAAATCCTTGGAGCCGGGCCATACGGACTTATTTTGCAGGTAAGAAGAGAGGTGAGAAAACGGTTGTATGGGGTGCCGACAAAGAGTGGTGCCAGAATGGGAATATACAAATTTGATGGTAAAAACGTTACGGTAACATCTCTTGCGAAAATAGAAAGCCAGTATGAGATGGAATATTTCTCGCAAAAAGATTATTTAATTAAAAATAAGGCGAATTATGATGAGGCCGAGTGGACTCAAGAGATGGATAGATTAGAAACGGAATACCAAGAAAGAACCAAGGTATTGCAAGAAATTCTTGACTCTGCAAAAGAAGACTTTTTAGCTATATCAGAAGATTATGTGGAAAGCGCACGAGGCACTAAAGAGCAGTCACTCATTCTCATTAAGGAATCATGTGATAGAAGAGGGGTGAAAAACTGCTTTATTTTACGGTGGGGTGAAGCAGAAGAGGGCAATGAGACCGAATTATTAAGAAAAGATGTGATGACATTCAAAGAGTTTGCAAAGTTTTTATATGATCTTTCAAATTTCTTAGAAGATATGGCACGCAGTTGTCCAAGAAGTAGGAAGAAGTTTATAGATTTTGTAAAGCAAAATAGAAGAAAACCTGCACCTACAGCTGCTGCAGCCGGATAATAGTTTAGGGATTATATTTGATGAATCAGCTTGAAGAGCTTACTGGAATTGTAGATAAATTAATTTATCAGAATAATGAGAATGGTTTTGCGGTATTTGTGCTTCAGACGCGAGGTACAAATACCGTTACGGTTAAAGGGTATCTCCCTAGTATTCAGCCAGGGGAACAGGTAAACCTGCAAGGACTTTGGGTTATGCATCCAAAATTTGGACGGCAGTTTGAGGCAAAAAATTGCTCATCTTGTTTGCCTAATTCTATTATTGGCTTGAAAAAGTATTTAGGCTCTGGTTTGATCAAAGGAATCGGGCCGGTATATGCAGAAAAATTGGTTGCAAAATTTGGTGTTGATGTTTTAGAGATTATTGAGCATCAACCAGATCGACTGAAAGAAGTCGGTGGTATAGGGCCCAAGAGAATAGAAAAGATCTCGCTTGCATGGAAGGATCAAAAAGAGATCTCTAAGGTTATGATCTTTTTGCAAGAAAAGGGTGTGTCGACCGCCTATGCGACAAAGATTTATAAGCAGTATGGTCAAAATTCGATTGCAGTTATTAATGAAAATCCATATAGATTAGCCGATGATATTTGGGGGATAGGATTTAAGAAGGCTGATGCTATAGCGCAACAGTTGGGTTTTGAAAAAGATTCTTTAAAGCGGATTACCTCAGGTATACTTTTTGTTATTGCCGAACAAGTGGGTAATGGCCATTTGTATGTGCAGCTGGAGGATTTAAAAAATAAAACGGTTGAGATTCTTGAGCTCGACGCGTCAGTTGTTTCTCTAAAGATAAAAACAGCGTTTCATAATTTGTATGATAGTGACAAAATAAAGTTGATTTCTGTTGAGGGCCAACATTTTGTTACGCTTTCAAAATATTATTTTTCAGAAAAAGGGGTGGCCAATAAGGTGCTTCGCCTTATGAGCAAGAAAACCTGTCATGATTTTAAAATTGATGAAATCTATCAAGCGTTACGAATATCTGCAGGTGCATATGATATTGCATTGAATGATGATCAACAACAAGGCATCTTAGCTACTTTGCAAAACAAAGTGACCGTGATTACCGGGGGTCCGGGTACGGGTAAAACAACGTTGATTAAAAAGTTGCTTTCTATCCTTGATGAGTATGGTATGAAGTATAAACTCGCAGCTCCTACGGGTCGCGCGGCCAAGCGTATTTTTGAGGGGACAGGTAGACAGGCTTCAACAATTCATCGTCTCTTGGAGTTTGATTTCAGTAGTATGACATTTGCACACAATGAGCAAAATGCATTGCCCGTAGACTTTCTGATTGTTGATGAAGCTTCTATGATTGATGTCTTTCTTGCCCATGCATTGTTAAAGGCTGTGCCCTTTAATGCGCACGTGGTTTTTATTGGCGATATTTATCAATTACCTTCTGTTGGAGCGGGCAATTTTTTGAAGGACCTTATTGCTAGCCAGGCCGTTGCAAGTGTGTGCTTGAAAGAAATTTTCAGACAGGCGCAAGATAGCATGATTGTTGTTAATGCCCACCGAGTGAATAATGGTGAGTTTCCACTATCCTTTCTACCAGGCTCAAAGCGTGATTTTATTTTTATAAAAGAGCTTGAACCAACAAATGTGTCGCGGCATTTGGAAACGATTTATAAAAAAGGGTTAAAAAAGTTTGGTGTTGCGGCTCAAGATGCAATTACATTGGTGCCAATGCATCGCGGGTCTGTTGGTACGCAAAAATTAAACTATGATTTACAACAGATTTTAAATGCTACAGAGGGCGGTAAACAGATTTCTTATGCTGGTATCGTATATAAAATTGGTGATCCGATTATGCAGTTGCGAAACAACTATGATAAGCGTGTTTTCAATGGCGATATAGGAACCATTATGGACATCAACCTAGAAGATAAAGTTTTGATGGTTGATTTTGATGGAAGGATGATTGAATACGATTACAGTGATTTGAGTGAAGTTGTTTTGGCTTATTCGATATCGATTCACAAGAGCCAGGGGTCTGAGTATGCGGCTGCAATTATTCCTGTTTTTACACAGCATTTTACGCTATTGCAGCGCAATCTTATCTATACGGCAATTACGCGAGCTAAGAAATTATGTATCCTTATCGGGCAACCTAGGGCAATTGCTATGGCGATTAAGAATAATAAGAGTTTGGTGAGAAAGACATTTTTAAAAGAATATTTAACAACGGATTTGGAGTGTCGGTAAAGGGAGATTTTTGATGAAGACCGTAAAAGTTATGTGTTTATTTGTTCTTCTCGGTTTTGGGGGTTTTTTAAAGTGTGCTGAAAGAGATGTTGAGGAGATATTTACGAATATTTATGATCGGCAATATTGGGGAAGTATTGAAACGGTTTCTGGTTGGGGGTCTAGATTGTTTGCGACCGCTAATATCAGAAGTAGTATTCCAGCTTTGATTAAAAAATATAATATAAAAACATTGTTAGATATACCTTGTGGTGATTTTAATTGGATGAAGGAAGTTGATCTTGGGGTTAGTTTGTATATTGGAGCTGATATTGTTAAAAAGATGATTAATATAAATAATGAGCATTATGGGAGCAAAGACCGAATTTTTATGGCATTAGATGCTACAGTAGATGATCTTCCACAAGTTGATATGATTTTTTGTCGAGATTGTCTGATACATCTTACTTTTAAGGAAATACATAGAGTTATACAAAACTTTAAAAAAAGTGGAGCAAAATATCTTCTTGTGAGCAACGGGTTAAAGGTAAAAATAAATATAGACTTAGAAGGTTTGCAACGTTATCGGCCGATTAACTTGCTATTGTTTCCGTTTAATTTTCCGAGGCCTAAGGAAATATTAATGGAAAATGATTCAAGTTATACTAATAAACATGTGGGAAGATGCTTAATGTTGTGGAAGCTTGATGATATTAATATATAGCGATTAAGAATAATAAGAGTTTGGTGAGAAAGACATTTTTAAAAGAATATTTAACAACGGATTTGGAGTGTCGGTAGTAAAAAAAAAGGCCCCGGAAATTCCGAGGCCATAAATTATCTTTTTTTGCCTTTAAGCTCTTTTATTTTTTGAGTAAATTGATGTTTGTAGTAGATGATGAACTGTTTGAAGTGACCAAAAAGAGCCAATGCAAATTGTAGTTTTACCTCTTCATCTTTTGTTGTTAACTTTTCTATAGTTATTATATTTTTGAGAAATTTTTCTGCCTTATCTGCAATTTTTAGATCTCTTGCAGCATGTGATATTTCTATTAATTTTCCAATGAGAATATTGTAATCATTGCCAAAAGCGCGTAATATGTCGATAAACTGTGCAGTTGTATATATCTGTTCTAGTGTTTGTTGTGCATTATATGCAGGAATTAGTGAGTTTTGTTCTGTTGCACATACGATACAATTAAGGCCTTCTATCAGGCATTTTTTATGGTATGTGTGATTACATGGTAGTACCATCAGTCCATCTTTACCATTGTAAAGATCTTGGCAGCAATGTGGGCATCTAGTATTTATTGCTTCCTCCTCTTCTTCTCTCTCTATGTCTTCTTCTATTTGATTGGCTGTTGGTTCGAATCTTTCTAGTTTTTCTTGATATTCTTGACGTCTTTTTTCTTTTAATTCTTGTAGTTTTCTTTTTCTTTCTTGTCTTCGTATTTCGTCATTTGGTCTTTGATTTGAGAATTCTTTTTTTTGGCGGGCTTCAAAGCGTCTTCTATCTTCTGCTCTAACAATATCATTACCTGACATGTTAAATATTTTGTTCATTCTGAGGACATACTCTATTAAATTGTCATGTACTTCTTTTAATGCATCTAGATATGATGTAAATGTTTCTTTTAGTGTTGAACCAAATGAAGGGAAAGGAAGTTTCTCATTTTTTATTTTTAGACCGAGTGACTTTGCTTCTCTTACGAATTCGCAAAAGAGATTAGAAAGATTTTGATTTATTTGAAAAAGGCTTTCATTAAGCAGGCCTTCTTTTGCCATTTTTATAATATCTGAGGTAAGCTCATCTTTGAGACGCGATACTAATCGTTCAAGTTCAAGTCTTTTAGGTGTCAATATTTTGAGGTTTTTTTCATGTTTTTCAAATAGTTGATCTATTTCTTTTTGGGGAAAAGGCAATTTTTTTTGGCGCTCTTGTTCTTTTTTTAATTTTTCTTCTTTTTTCTTTTGTTCTTCTTGTTTTCTTTGAACATTTTCCTGATTTGGAATGAATGCTAAGCATTGTATAATTGCTCGTTTTTTTGAATTGTCTTTTCTGTTTTGATCGTCCATGCTTTTTAGTGATATACAAGAAAGGCATAACATAACTGACGCAAACATCGTATTTTTATTTATTTGCATTTGATAATCTCCCAATTTTTGGATTTCCATTTTATAACACAACTCTCCATATTGATACATTTGTTTTAATTATATAAAATATTACACATTTGTCAATGTTTTTCTTTGTTTTTATATCTTTTTTATATTTTGGATTGATTTTTTTTGGGGTAGGACAATGATGCCTTCTTGCGAACTGCCTATCTGTAGGGGGTTTTGGCCGGTTTTTCTGGCGCCAGGTGTTTTTCCAGATAAACATCTTATGGTGATATGGTATACTATGATCAGATAATATAGGTGTAACATAGTCAAATAGGCGTATATATGGCTCGATTGAATGGTTTGAAGGCTCTTGAATGTGTCAAATTTCTTTTTGTTTTCCTATTCTTTGTTCATTTTGGAATGTTTTCTTCCAAGGCGAGTAATATTCTCAAAAAGTTTACCATAATGTTAGATCCTGCAGGCGATGCGCAGCATGCTGGTCGGCAGATCGGTGATTGTCTTGAGCGAGGGGTATCGTTACAATTTGTGGAAGACTTAAAGGATGAGCTGCAGCGCAACCTTGGGACTGTTGATGTGGCTATTACCCGTTTTGCTGGCGAGACCGTACAGCCGCTGCAAAACGCTAACTTTTCCAATAGGTTTGGTGCTGATTTGCATATGAGCTTTCATTTTTATCAAGAGAAGGCTGTGGTGCCAAAGATTTATCTCTTTTTGTTTTCCTATGGGGATGATTTCATCACGAAAAAGCATGATTTACATTTTTATCCTTATGATGAGGCTCATTTAATTAATATTGATACAACTAAAATGTATGCAAGAAAAATAAAGGATTTTTTACAAAAGAATGATTATAGAAAGAAGTTTGACTTTCAAGGGATAGCAAAGATACCATTTAAACCTCTCATAGGTGTAAAAGCCCCGGCTGTTGCATTAGCGGTAGGGTTACGGAAAAAAAAGGACTGGAAAAAATATATTGATGTGTTTGTGAATGTTATCCGAACGATCGTGGAGGGTGAAAAGCTATCGTGAAATACGTTACCTATATAGTTATATCAATTTCCTGTTTATTATTTGGATTTTTGTTTTTTGTTATGTATCACAATTGGATCATCGTTCGATACCCTTCCTATATATCGGAGATAGAGCAGCAAATTTACACTATGAAGCCCAAAAAAGGTGAAGTTCTTCTGCACTACTGGAAGAATGAAAAGTGGAGCAGAGAGAAGATTAGCGTCCTGTTGACGAGTGATAAAGCAAAAAATATAAAATATTTGGTTAACAACTGGTTAACCTTGCTGGATGAAGAAGCCGTTATGGGAAAAAAGGTTACATTAAAAGATGTGTTATTAGATGCAACTGGTCAGCAGGCATATCTTTCTTTTGATAGAATCCTTTTTGATGACAATAGTGCTACATTTGTAAAATGGATGTTAATCGAAGGGCTATTGAAGACACTTCAAAAAAGTGGTATTGGTTTGCAAAAAGTACACTTTTTAGTCCACCATCAAATAATGGACGATTATCATCTTGATTTTTCCAAGCCATGGCCCATTTACGGTTTTTTGAGCCAGTAAATAAGTGCAATCTAATGAAAAATCTTTTAAAAAGCAGAAAGACGGCTTCAGCCGCCTTTCATAATTATTTGCTTTGTTTGAGTATTATTATTTCTACCAATCAAACGAGTTTTCATAGCCAAGATCAATGAGCATTTGTCCTGCGACCTCTTTAAAAGCAGCTTTATGTTCTTCGGTAAAATGCTTTTTCCATGAACCGATTTGACCTTTTCTGAATGTCCAAGTTCCACCAAAAAGAGAATTTGCTTTTTCTAGCAGTTGATCTTCTGTGAGAGAAATGCCTAAATGAACAGCTATTTTTTTCATAGTTTCTAATTGTGCTTCTAAAGTGCCACCGCCTTTTGGTCCGATGAGGTCTTCAAATCTTATTGCGCATATATAGGGAGCATAAAGCCATGGAATATATTTTTGATAAAATTCATTAATATTTTTAATGTTTTTATTTTTGAGAGGAGCTAAATATTTATATGCTGGTCCTATTAAATTGTAGGTTTTGTCGTCTGTTATAAGTGCCATAAGTAGTTGATTAAAAGAGAGTTTTTTTGCTAATCCCCCAGAGTGAAATCCAAATGCAAAAGATACAACTTGATCTCTCGGGTCTCGAAAAGTAAGAAAAAATGCATTTTTATTGTTATTTAAGTATGATGTGAACTCCTGATTAAAAAAAAGATGATTTGGCCAATATTTTATATTTTGACTAAGGTATCTGAATCTTTCAGGAGTAATTTGCCATCTATCAGGTTTACTTACCCATTGTTGTAAGCCAGTTAGAGATTCGATACATTTCATTAAAAGATGAGTGCCTGTTTTTGGTATTGATATTTGTACAACGTTTTTAGAATACATAGAAGTGGCAGAAAGAAATATCAAATTAAAAAGAAGAACTATTTTTTTCATTATTTTTTATCCTTTATATTAAATATATTTTTCTTGTTTTAAATAATTAATAACTATTTCAACTGTGTTTGTCCTGGAAATGTTTGCAGTGCTTACATTTATTTCTGGATTTTTTGGTGGTTCGTAAGGATCATCGATTCCAGTAAAGTTTTTTATAACACCTGCACGGGCTAGCTTGTAAAGTCCTTTTGGGTCCCTAGCTTCACAAACTTCTAGAGGTGTTGAAACATACACTTCTATGTACCCACCATATTCTTCTATCTCCTTTCTATTATTATTTCGATCTACTTCATATGGAGAAACCAGTGCGCAAATTGCGATACCACCGTGCTTGGTTATTTCTTTTGCAACAAATCCAACTCTACGCACATTAATTGATCGGTCTTTTTGAGAGAATCCAAGGCCTTTAGAAAGATTTTGGCGAATAATATCTCCATCCAAAATAGTAACGGGTCTTGATGTAATCTCAGCAAGTTTTGCACAAACGCCTTTTGCAACGGATGATTTTCCAGAAGCACATAAGCCGGTGAAAAAGATGGTAATTCCTTTTTCATATTTTGCTTTGTATGTTTTGCGAAGTTCTGCAACGATGTCTGGATAAGAAAACCATTCAGGGATTTTTTCCCCATTTTTTATCATTTTTCTTAACTGTGTACCTGATATGAATTGAGGTTTTAAATTTTTTGGGATTAGATTTAATGGTAAATATTCATCAAGTTCTTTGATGTATGCCATCATTTGAAATGGAACAATTTCTATGCCGATTTCATCACTATATTTTTGTACAAGTTCTTGTGCTTCATATTGCCCGTAAAAACTTTCTCCATTTTTTTTGTTGCCAGGCCCTGCGTGATCTCGGCCAACAATAAAGTGTGTACATCCATAATTTTTACGAATGATGGCATGCCATACCGCTTCTCTTGGTCCTGCCATTCGCATTGCTAAAGGTAGCAAGGAAAGGGTTACAGATTTTTCTGGGTAATATTTTAAGATTTTGCGATAGCAACGGACGCGTGTTATGTAATCGATATCTCCTGGCTTTGTCATGCCAACTACTGGATGAATAAGAAGATGTCCATCTATTTTTTCAGTAGCAAGAGTGGTTATTTCTTTGTGAACGCGATGCATAGGGTTGCGTGTTTGAAATGCGATAATATTTTTTACTCTTTTTTGTTTAAACATAGCTTTAAGTTGTTGTGGCGTATGACGTAAATCGGTAAAGTCGTAATGGATAGGATCGGCAAGTTTTTCTAGCCTTCCGCCAATATAATATTGTTTTGTATTTTCAAATAAGTATGCTACGCCTGGATGGTCTGTATCGGTTGTACCAAAAACATATGCCGCTTCTTTTGTCTTATTAGGCTCCCATATGTCAGAAACAAATAATTTTGCTAATATTGTTCCCTCTTGGTCGCAAAGGTTAACAATAGATGTCTCTGCAATTTTTTGTGCGAAGTTTTTATCAACATCGAGCATGATAGGTATTGGCCACAATGAACCATCTGCAAGTCGCATGTTTTCAACGACATTATCATAATCTGGTTTTCCCATAAAACCTTGCAGCGGTGCAAAACCACCGTTTAAGATTAGTTCAAGATCACATAATTGTCGCTTGGTTAGTTTAATTGATAAACAAAGAGCGTTTATGTGGAGTAAGCCAATAATCAATAAAAAAACAATACGTTTACATTGTCCCATTTTATCCCTTTTCTTTTTTCTCATTTTTTCTTTTCTCCTTTTTAAAATTGATTAGACCTTTTATAGCTATAATTAAATTACACATCTTTAATGTTAATTCATTTTCTTTTTTTAGCAAAACGGATAGGATGTGTTCAATGTTTTATTAAAAATATTTTTCCAAACCACGGTCTATTTACGGTTTTTGAGTCAGTAAAATTTGATTTGTGTTTGCAGTATTTAATCGCTATGATAAAAAAGATTTTGTAGTTTTGTTAAGGTCGTAACATAAAAAAGGAAGAATAGTGAAAGATGGGCATAACAGGTCATTTAAAGGATTTTCTTTTGTGTTGGCTGGTTCGATAATTTTGTTGTATGCATTCAATTTATTAAAAACGCAATATATTCTTATTGCGGTAGCTATTTATCTAATATTGGCAGGGTTTATGTATTTTATTTCATCTTGGTTTAGAGGTGAATAGTCGTATAAGAAAATCATAGTCAAAAAGAGGAGACTTTTTCATGAAATGTAATTTTTTTGGTAGTTTGCCAGATGCTGTGCAAGGATCAATCTTAATGGTGCTTGGTATAATATTATTATTCCATACTCTTGGTGTTTTGCAAAAATATTTGAGTGTTATTCTTGTTCTTTTATCAATTTATATGATCATCATAGGATTTATAAAAACAGGGGGTGTTGAATCAGTGAAAAAGCTAGTTGCCAAGAAGAAAAAAGAGGAAAAAGAGAAAGAGTAGAAAAATATCCTACTCTTTTTTTATTGTTGGTTCTTCGCCTTTTTGTTCGAGATTTTCATGAGATTCTACAGTTGCAGTTTTTGTTGAAAGCATCATTCTTACAGGAACTGCAATTTCTATATTATTGTCCCGTAATGCTTTGACCAGAGAAAGTCTTATGTCGCCTGCAATGTCCCATTTGTCTAAGGTGTAGTGTGAGCTTAAAAATCCTCTCATTAAAAATATGTATCCATATTCTCCAAATTTTTCAAGGCGCACAATTGGCCTTGGGCTTTTGAGTACATTTGGATGTTTATCAAGAACTTCAACTAGAACGGCTCTTACACGGGTTGGATCATCTTTATATGCAATTGTGATCATGATATCGTCAAATGCTACAAATCCCGATGTGTAGTTCCAGTTGAATATAGGGTTGCTTATAATTTTTGAGTTTGGAACCAAGATAGTTTCACTATTTTTCCTTCTGATAATCACAGATCGTGGGGTGATTTTTCTCACAATGCCCGCTATATCTTTTTCCTTATCAACTTGTATGAAGTCGCCTATTTTGAGCGGTCGCTGAATTAAGATGATGAAGTAGTAAGCAAAATCAGATAGTGGATCTTTTAAAATCCAACCAATACTAAAACCTACGGTAACAATGAAGTATGTAACCAGCTTGCTCAAATGTATGTGTTGGAATCCAATGATTAAGAAGGTCGTGACAACAACGTATTTTAGTATGCTTCTGATTGCATTTTGTACCCCTGTATTAACCAATAGTAAGTCAAATATTTTTCTTAAGACAAATTTGTTGATAGAGTATGCAAATATAAACCCTGAAAAAATAAAGAGGAAAAGTTTAAAGAGAGAGATTATGGTTATTGGTTTATTTTCATCTCCCCATAGTATTGCTTTATCAAGCCATTGGTTATAAAGGGATGTGGGGGACATTTCCCATCCCCAAATATATGCACCGATTAACAAGCCGACTCCAACAAGAAAAGCAAATGATAAAATAACAGAAAGGCCATACGTGGTTTTTCCGTAGGTGAATCGTGCTTGAACAAGTCCCTCGTCAGCTTTGAAAAAGAGTTGTAATGATGTTTTTTTGATTAATTCATGAAGCCAGAAGAGGAATTTAATCAATAGAACGGTTATGATGATTCTGATTGTTATATGCCCCACAAGCTTGCTAAATCCAATGTATGGGTTGCTCAATATTATGATTGCGATAAGCAGTGCCAAGATTGGATAGTAAAATTTATTTACTTGTACGTGAATCCAGCGCCAGGTTCTGGTATTAGTAGGAATAATATTTAGTATTTGTTCTTTTACCAATAGTGGTAACAATGAGATCTGTATTATTATGATATACAATGCCAGTAAGATCGATGGAAGTTCCGATTTATAGTATAAGATGCTCATCATAAATGCTTTTCTAAAGAGGAAGATTATTGTGGTTGCGTATAAGATTATAGATAGTGTTATCATTACTCGTCGTTGCATTTGTATGGAGAATAATGCGTAGTTGTTTCTGGCATTGTATGATGCAAGGTAGTGGAGGCATCTGTTGGTAAGGTAGGCAAGGTATGGTATAGAGAGTAAATAGAACAAAATGTGCATGTAGTTGTCTGGAATTATCTCAAGTTGTACAACGAAAAATAGCATTAACCATATAGAAATGAGGACAAAGTATTTTATGATGAACTCTATAACGAATGCTGCTAATAGGCTAAAGAACCTTGTTCCTTTGTGCTGTTGAGCGATATGCAATAACTTGCTATGCAGCCATGGGGCATATATTCTGAACAACAAAAGAAGAAGCATTATCATAAGTAGCTTGATCAAGAACATGATAAAATCTATTGTTTTTGGGAAGGCGAGTTTTATTTTTTCGACTAAGTTGCTAAAACTAAATTGTAGGATATAGGTTTTTAGGTCATTAAAAAATCTCTGCAATTCGGGGATTATATTTTTGACTTCTTCCCACTTTATTGCATAGGGGGGGCGACGCCACATGAGAGCAGAGTCAAGTTCTGTTTTTATAAACTCAATTTGTTTGTATGTATTATTACTAATTTCAATAATGGAGCTGTATACGTTGATTATGTTTTGTAATAGTTTGATTTGTTGGTCGACCATTACGATAGCATTTTTTAATTGATTTATGCTGAGGTTATATTTGCCTATCTTTTGTTTTCCTCGTTCCCTCAATAAGTTAGCTCGTATGGTGCGTATATTTTCTAGAGCTTTCCGTTTAATGGAAAGTTGATCTTCTGCAACATTCTTTTTCTCTGTGTACTTTGCTATTTTAGCTTTAATGTCAGAGAGATACGCGGTATATTTTCTTATTTCTTTTCTTATTTCTTCTTCGGAGGGAAATTTGTTGGTTTTTATTTTATAAAATGACTCTTTTGTTTCGAGTTGCATTCTTTTTTTGCAAAGCTTTTCATCTTCTTGTACTATTTGAACTTCAAGGAACTCTCTTTCTCTGGCGTTGCGTTTGATATATTCATTTAAGTTTCCTGTTTTTAGTATTTTTATATATTCATCAGGTGTTTTGGGGATGAGCTCCCATTGGTCGAGTTGGATATCTAAAGGGATATCATATTGCTGACTATAATTGTTGAGTTGGTTTGATTTTTGCTGATTTTCTTTTGTTATGAAATTGATCTTGTTTTCAGCTTGTTTTCTTGTTGCGTAAGAGTCACGTATTTTCTTTTCTAGTTTTGCCTTATCAACTGATATGTCAGATTCTATAATTCGTATTGTTGGCTTTATATTTCGGGCGGCCTTTTTTAAGATGTTGAGTTTGATTTTTTCTAGAAAAATTTTATTTTCTATTTGATCGACCTTATATTCTGTCTCTTTTAATCTGAAATCATCGAGATCATTTTTTGTCTTGTATAGTGTTTCTTGAAGTTTTAAAAGTTTTAATTGTTGTTGTTGATTAAATTGGAATGTTGAAGCTTTTTCGGGAGCTTGTATGAAATTTTCTAATTCTTGTTTCTTTTTGATGTAATCTTCGCTTGTTGCAACGGCTGTTTGTTCCCTGTTTTCTTGTTCAACCCTTGCGAGTTTAAGTTGTTCTTCGTCTGATTTTATCCTGTTTTCTTGCTCGATGATCATCTGGTATAGGTCTTGGAAGTCCTTGAATTCATAGAATTTTTTTGGATTTCTGTATTCTTTTTTATAGCCATTTAAAGACGGGTCCTTGAGGTATTCTTCTAAGCCCTTTATGTTTTTTTCTATCAAGGATGTTTGTTGCCCTCGTGATGTTTTGATCTCATTTAATGTTTGATAGATTTCATTAAGGAGTGTGAGCTTATTATTAAGAAAGGTTGTTTGTTGAGATTCTGTTTCACTGTTATCGCGTGCTAGTTGAGCATTTGTTTCAGTGATTTTTGTGGTTATTTTAGCTATTTGCTTTGCTATGTGGTCAGCAAATGCTTTGGTGCTTTCATCTAGTTTCTTTTTTTGTTTTTTTAAGTTATTGAGTTCTTGTTCTGATTTTCCAACAATGCCAAATGCGACCAATGCTTTTTTGTCGGCTTTTGTTGAAGTGTTAAGGAGGTTTTTTATCATGCCAGCACATTGTATGTGCGCAGTGTTAGATAAAGATAGTAAAGCTAATAACGCTAAAAAATTTTTTTTCATAATTACCTATATTTTAATTATCTAAATTTTAAAAAATTTACTGTTTTGAAGTATCTAAACATAGGGTGCATTTGAATACATGTTTGTAGGCATGTATTCAGATCTCTTTCGACTCCTAAAGGTAGTTTCTTGCTGATGAGAGTGTCAATAGATTGTAATGACAATGCATGAAAATACGGCGTCTGAAATTCTTTGCCTTCAGGAAATATTCCAAGAGATACAAATAACTTAAACAAAAACAACTTCTTTTCTATTATATATTTTAACTTATATGGGAAAGAATACAAGTACATTAGAAGGTTAAATATCTCCTGCATCTCAGCCCCGCAAGGGATAAAGTAGTAGCATATTTCCAGGACGTGGTGGAGGAATAGGATGTCATCAGTTGCCGTCTCAAAGGGGATATTGAGGATTTCCAGTTGGTTGATTTTATAAAAATTATACCTGTTTTGCTCTACATAATACCCAATCAAGGAGCCTACAGGAATAGCTTTGTTTTTCGGGCTAGGGTACTGAATTTTGCCCATTTTTCGGTCTAGGACGGAGATTTTCTGCCGTTGGGGGTAGTAATTTTTTAAGATTATTCCTATATTTTTCTTCATTTTTCAGTATCCTTTACGCATTTGAGCTACTCTATGGCCTTATTGTAGTATAAGAGCTTATCCGAAAAGTAAAACTACTTATTAAAAATTTAGAGAAAGACGGCTTCTGGCCGTCGTCCCTTACTTCGATACGCTCTAAAGAGCTACTCAGTATGCACGGGCCTTGATGAAACCCTCATGATCCAGTTGACACATGATCACAAAAATCTATGGAAAGTAGCTTTTTAATCTCTTTGGGTTAATTCCCCGAAGCTCTGCTTCGTAAACCTATTAATACCCAGAGATAAACAATTGGAGGTTGAAGATGATGATTAGAAGGGTTCTTTTCTTCGTTGGTACTGAGTGTTTCGTTGTAGTCCTGAGTTAAGCGAGGGTTAAAGACGGTTTGTAATACCATTTCCCACATAAAGTTTAGCATTGGTTAATATTATGTTTTCTTAGAAAAATAAAATAAATCGAAAGGCTTTTGTTTTTGCGTTAACTTGGTAAAATAATAATATATGCAAAAAAGCTTCACAATCCGTTCGTCCTGAGCTTGTCGAAGGATGTGAAAACCTTATAAAGAGAAAATTATGCAACCATTTTTTGTTTATATTCTTAAATGTGCAGATGGGTCTTATTATACAGGACACACGGATAATATTGAAGCAAGAATCAGTGCCCACAAGCTGGGAATAATAAAACAATGTTACACCTATAAATTGAGGCCTGTAGAACTTGTATATGCAGAAACATTTGGAACAAGGTATGAGGCGCTTAGCGCAGAAAGGCGCATAAAAGGATGGAGCAGAAGAAAAAAAATGGCTCTAATAAATGGTGAATACGAGTTGTTAAAATATTTATCTATATGTAAATCAAAACAATAACAAATCTTTATTTTATAAGGATTTTATATCCTTCGACAAGCTCAGGACGAACGGATAGGGGAAATTTTTTTTGATAAACTGATACGTTATATTTTTAGCTGGCAAATGGTATAATAAAGTGTAAGAACTTTCGAAGTTGTTGCAAATTTGTGTTAGAATAGGCATATGAGTAAATATTTGCATAAAAGTTATAATGTGTCGGTGCTTATGTATCATGTTGTATGCCCTACGAAACCCTCATGATCATGTTACTACATGATCGCAGAAATTTATGAAAGTGGCCTTTTAATAGTGATTTTGAAACAAAACGATCTTGACATTTTCTAGGTAAGGGTTGTAAATCATTATTTCATCTTTTTTGTGGGAATATTTGTATATAATGAATAGCGATCGTGGGTGGTCTGGCCAAAGGTAAAATCATATTGAGCTATCCCAACTTGTTTATTACAAATAATTATATTATCATTTTCTTGTCTATGTTCTTAAAAAAGAAAATAAATTTAAAAAATATAGGAGAAAATATGAAATTTTTATGTAGTCTAAGAAAAAAATGTATTTTATTTTCGTTTTTGTTTATCTCATGTCTATCATTTGCTGAAGAGCGCTCAGCTCCTCGGTTGGCCGTTGTTTTTGTTATTGATCAGTTTGCACATTCTTACATAGAAAAAGTTAAGCCGTTTTTAAAAGGTGGTATCAAATATATGTTAGAAAATGGTGTGGTGTATAACAATGCGTATTATCCACACGGAATGCCTTCTACGGCAACTGGTCATGCGGCGATAGCAACTGGATGTTTTGCCAAGGACCATGGAGTGATTGGTAATAAATGGTATGATGCGGATGGGAAAATGATATATTTTCCAAGTGACAATAACAAAGAGGCTGCTGTATTTGGAAGGGACGGTAAATCTTTAAAGTATGGAAAATCTTGTAAGCGTATGATGGTTGAGGGTGTTTCAGATCAGTTGATACTTAATCCAGGATCAGGAGCAACCAATTATTCATTTGCTATTTCTATGAAAGATAGAGCTGCTATTGCTTTGGCGGGTAAATTGGGTAAGGCTGTTTGGTATGATGAAAATCATGGCATCTTCACTTCTAGTAAGGCTTATTTTAAGACGGTTCCTGCTTGGTTGAGCGAATTTAATAATGAGCATAAGATATATGACATTAAGTCTTTAAAATGGGAGCCGGCTTATTATCTGAAAAATAATGCAGCGTATGATTTTAAAAATGCTCGCAATTATAAGTTTACTTATAATAAAAAGGGCTTAATTGATACCATGGTTTCTCTTATTAAACCACTCAAAAAAGGTGTGTATGGAGCACATGAAAAATATTCCAAGTTTAGCTATCTTCCACAGGCAAATAAAGCGCTTATAGATCTTTCTCAAAAATGTTTAGATGCTACATTAAAAAAGGCGAATAAGCAGGATAAAATTATTCTTTGGATAAGTTTTAGTCCGCTTGACAAAATTGGGCATCTGTATGGCCCAAATAGCTTGGAAGCATTGGATATGATTTATCATGTTGATTACTACATAAAGCGGTTTATAAAACGTGTGTATAAACGGGTGAGAAAAAAAGATGTTTTATTTGCATTGACGGCAGATCATGGTGTTGCGCCTATTCCGGAATTATTGCAGCAAGAAGGTCTCAAATCCGCACGTCGTGTTATTGTTCCAGGGCTTGTTAAGCAACTTAATGCTATGATTGATAAGGAGTATGGCATCAAAGGACTTGTCGTTGGATTTAAGTCTCCACAATTTTTTCTAAAACAAAAAGTTTTTGATGCGCTTGAAAAAGAGACTCAAGAAAAGATTGTAAAAGATATTAAAGTGTTGTTGTTAAAGCATCCAGGTATCAAGAGGGTATGGAGCTATGATGAACTAATGGGCACCTGCTTTAACAAGGGGTGTATAGGAAATTTCTTCAAGAATCAGTTATATCCAGGCAGAAGTGGCTACATAATCATTCAAACGTTCCCCTATTGCCAAGCGTCAAAATATAAAAATGGTACGGGGCATAGAACCCCCTATGAGGGAAATACTCATGTGCCTTTGATGCTTTTCAAAAAAGGTGAACTTGAGATGCAGGAAGTATCCCAAAGAGTAAATATGTTGCAGTTTGCTAATACATTGGCGCAGATTATGAGAATTCCTAGATCTACAGCTTCAAAATTTGATGTCTTGCCAGAACTTTTTGTGACCGAGTGATATAAGAAATAAAAAGATGTTCCCCGGTAAATTCCGGGGAATTTTTTATTGTTTTTATACTTGATAAAGGTGAATGCTCATATAAAATAGCATAGTGATTCGAATGAGATATATAGCTTTATGAGCAAGTGATTTTTCTCTTTTTCTTTTTATGTGTTATAAAGAAAGAAAAAGTAGAAAATTTTTAAAAAAGAAAGAAGAAGGAAAGAATAATGATGAAAATGTGTAAAATAAAAATAAGTTTCTTATTTCTATTGGTTTTTTGTTTAAATCTAAATGTTTATCCTGAACAACCGGAGGCAGATGAGCAGATTAATTTTGTTGTTTTGGTGGCAGGGCGAAATGCTGTAAAATGGCATAAAAAGAACCTAGATTCATTATTTAATCAAACCTATGATAATTACGATGTTATTTATATTGACGACGAATCTTCTGATGGAATATTGAGTAAGGTAAAACAATATATTTTAGCAAAGGGATTTGTTTTTTTTGATACTTATAACGGTGTTGAAAATAGAGATATAGAAATATATAAAAATGCAAAAGGTAAAAAAGTAATATTGGTAAGAAATACAAAACGTTTTTATAAATTAGCAAGTCAATATTTTGTAACGCATTGTTTTTGTAAGGATAGTGATATTATAGTAGAGCTCGACGCAGATGATTGGTTTGCTAATAAAAATGTTCTTTCATATTTACATTCTGTATATGCAGATAAAAATATATGGTTAACGTATGGTCAATTTAAGCTGCATGGAAGAGTAGGCAAAAGAAATAAGGAAGTGCCTCAACATATTGCAGAGAATAACCAATTTAGGGCCTTTGGATATCACTATACAGCTCTTCGTGCTTACTATGCAGGTTTATTTAAACGTATAAAAAAGGAAGATCTTATGTCTCAAGATGATGAGATAACAGAATTCAATGGGCAATTTGTGCCTGTAACGGAAGATCAAACTATTATGTTTCCCATGATAGAGATGGCAAGCAAAGGACATTTTAAATTTATTAGGGAAGTTTTGTATATATATAATTATAATAGACCTAGGCTTTCTCAAAAGTTGCAGGAAGCACATCGCAGAATGGCTAAGTTAGGACGTAACATATCCCAGCGTGTTTTAAAAATGAAGCCTTATGAGCCATTAGAAAGTCTAAATTTTGAATTATAAAAATTTTTTGGAGATAAAATAAAAAAATATTTTCTTGTTAACCCCTGTTTTAAGTAGATGTATATATATTAAATAACATACTATTAACATGTTTTGAAATTATGTAGTAAAACTTATGAAGCCTTCTGGATATTTCATTATTAGGGAGAGAGCATTGAAAATTAAAAGCATTATCTTATTCAGTGTTTTAATGAGTTTTGTTTTTTCGGGATTTATTCAAGCAAGAAGACGTATGACAAGAAAACTTCGAAGGGCCAGCAGATCTCGACGAAAAAGAGGGCCAACTCCAAAGTATTTTGTTCTTCTTGTTGAGGGTCGAAATAATAAGGACAGCATTCAAGAAAATCTAGATTCTATATTTACCCAGGTTTATGAAGATTACGATGTCATTATTGTTGATGATTGCTCTGATGACGGGACTGATGTATTAATACAGGACTATATTGCACAAAAAAATGTAGGGAATAAGATAAGAAAAATAATGTTTAACAAAGAGCAAAGAGGCAAGCGTGCAAATATCTATGATGTAATACATAAGTATTGTAAGAATACAGAAATTATAGTTGAACTTGCTGCGTCAGATTGGTTCTTAGATGACAAAGTTTTGTTTAATTTAAATAAAATATATGCTAATCCAAATATGTGGCTCACCTATGGTAATTATTTGTATCAGCCATATGGAAAAGTGGCAGATGTTGCAAAAGAAATACCTATAGACTTGGTAAAAGAAAAAAAGATGCGAGAACAAGCTTGGTCTTATTCAGGATTAACTACCTACCATGCCGGTTTATTTAAACTTATAAAAAAAGAGCATCTTCTACACAGTCAGTTACCAACATCTATATTGTTACCAATGTTGGAAATGTGTCGAGATAATCATTTTAAATTTATCACAGGATTTCATGTGATATGCAAAAGATATTTGCAAGATTGTTCAAAGAAATATACTGACACTGCAGAATTATTGAAAGATGTCCCTGAGCATAATTCCCTTTGTTTTCCTATTTGGGATATGCGATTGATTTTAAATAAATTTTTCCCTCGGATTTCTATTAAAAAAAAAAGAGAAAAAGGTTTATCTTGAGCACAATAAAAGAAATGGTCAGAAAATAAGGAGAGAGGTTGAAAATACCTAAAATAAAAAAAATATTTTTATTGTGGATTATTTGTTTTGTAACGTTAGGGGTTCACGTTGTACAGTCAAAGGTGGCATGTAGCTCAAAGAGGATAAGAGAAAAGCGATTTGTTTTTTTTATATCTGGCCGTAACAATAAAAAATGTTATAAAAAGAATTTAGATTCTATATTTAAACAAAAATATAAAAATTATTACATTATTTATTTTGATGATTGTTCGACTGATGGGACCGGGGAATTAGTTGCTGCATATATAAAAGATCATGGGCTAGAAAGCAAGATTATGTTGATACTGAATGAAGAACGAAAATATAAGATGGCAAATCAATATTATGCAATATATAATTTTTGTGAGGATAATGATATTGTGGTAGAACTTGATGCAGATGATTGGCTTGCTCATAGATATGTTCTAGAATATTTAAATAATATGTATACAGATCCAAATATATGGCTTACCTATGGTCAATTTATATATTACCCTTCGGGCCAGATCGGTGACAGTGCACCTGTTACAAAGGCGATGATTGATAGTGATAATTTTAGAAGTTTACGTTGGTGTTATACAGGATTATATTCTTATTATGCATGGTTGTTCAAATTAGTAAAAAAGGAAGATCTTATATATAAAGCTAAAAAAAATAAATTTTATGGAAAATTTACACCTTTGGCTACCGATGCATCTATAATATTTCCTATGCTAGAAATGTGTCGAAATCAACATTTTAAATATATTGCAGAAGTTTTTTATGTTTTAAATCGAGATAGGGGTGAGGTATACTCTCGTGAGATGAAGAAAGTTAGGGCAAGCAGGGCATATATGCTTAGAAATAAGCTGCCGAGGTATGAGGCGTTGTAGGAGTTTTTGTAGATTACACTATATTAAATTGTTAAGGAGAGAATTAAATGGTTTATAAAAAAAAATTTTTTATTTTTATTGTTTTTATTTTTTTTGCATTTGTACGTTCTGAAGATCAAGAAAATAAATTAGGAGAAAAACATTTTATAGTTATTGTTGAAGGTTTCAACTGCAAGGATTTTTATAAAAAAAGTTTGGATTCTATATTTAGCCAAGTATATGAAAATTATGATGTTATAATTATTGATGACTGTTCTGATGATGGAACTGGTAAATTAATACAAAATTATATTAAAGAGAATAGTGTAGAAGGCAAAATTAGAGAATTTATAATCAATAAAAAGCAGCGATATAAAATTGCAAATTTATATAATGTTATAAACAATTTTTGTAAAGATACAGATATTATTGTTGAATTTTCTTTATGTGATAATTTTTTAAATGATAAGGTATTATTAAATTTAAATAAAATATATTCAGATCCAAATATTTGGCTTACGTATGGAAATTTTTTATATTATCCGTATGGAGAAATTATAGATGTTACATTAGATATTCCAGAAAAAATAATTCAAGAAAATGCATTGAGAGAAAGTGAATGGGCCTATAGGGGCGATATATTACCTAATGGTTGTTCATATAGAGGTTTGACCTCTTATTATGCAGGTTTATTTAAGCTTATAAAAAAGGATGACCTTCTTTATTTTGGAGAAAATTCAAATTTTAAGGGAGACTTTTTTCCTTTTTTTTCTAATCATGCTGTAATTTTGCCAATGTTAGAGATGTGTCGGAATAATCATTTTAAGTTTTTAGCTGAATTTTATATTATGTGTTATAAAGATATGGAAGGAATGTATCTTAAAACTAGAATTGTTAATAAAGAATCCAAAAAAATAATAAAGGATTTGCCCAAGTATCCGTCTTTAGATTTTCCCATATGGGATCTATTGTTATGTAAAACTATAATTAAAGATTTTTTGGAAAAATCTAATCACAAAAAAGTAATTAAAAAAAGTGAAAAAAAAGAACGTAGAAAAAGATATAGAGGTCGTCGAAGACGTTGAGGAAGTAGAAGAAGAAAAAGTAAGTAATAAAAAAAATTATTTTATACTTTTTATAAGAATTGGAAAAATTATGATAAAAAATATAGTTTTTATTTTATTTGTTTTTGCAGGATTTTTCAACTGCGAAATATTGCAATGTTTAAATAAAAAAGAAGAAAAGCGTTTTGTTATATTTGTTTACGGAAAAAACAACTGCCATAATTATAAAAAAAATTTAGATTCAATATTTTGTCAAAAGTATAATAATTATTATGTTATTTTTGTAGATGATAATTCTGATGATGGCACCGATAAATTAGTAAAAGAATATATAAAAACAAGGGGCCTGGAAAACAAAATAAAGTTTATAATAAATAAAGAGTTTAGAGGAAAAGCGGCAAATCAATATGATGCTATACACCAATATTGTGATGATAATGATATTGTGCTAGAACTTGATTCTAAAGATTGGCTTTCTCATGATAAAGTTCTGGAATATCTAAATGAGGTGTATTCTTCTGAGCCAAATATATGGATGACTTATAGTAAATATGTTGATTATCCCTCAGGCAAAATGGAGAATCAGGATTATTTAGAATATTTAACTTTTATTAAGTCAAGAGGCGAAATATTGAGATTGATCCATGACAATAATCCTGAATTTTATAAAAAAAGAAATAGTAATCATATTCCAGAAAATTTAATATTTCATGATGTTACTGAAACGTTAGATAAAATAACTGAAATCATAAAGAAAAAGCAAAAAGGGGTATATCTTAGATTTGGAGATGGAGATATATTTTTGGCAAATGGATGTAAAGATCTTTATCAGGTACCTTTACCTAAGTTGCGAGATGAGATGAGAGAAGCATTTAGGTTAAATGGACCTACTATTTTAAAAACTTTACCTATACATTGTAAGGAAATAAGTAAAAATGCAAGTGATATGTATCTTTATATGCAAAGAAGCATCAAAGAAGCTGTTGTATTTTTAAGAGAATCACAGATTTTATGGGGAGAAGAGATTACTGATGTTTATTCTCCATGGTCTTTACCTTTTTTAGCTACAAAAAAACCCAATGAAGCTATAGCATTTTTAAAATTTCTTAAAAAGAGCAATTGTCGATTGCTTGTTGGAAATAAGGATATTCCGAAAAATATTAGGGAAATACTTTTTGGAGAAAACTGCTTATTCGTGCCGACACCTTCTAAAAATTCCTATTCTGAAATAGATCGTATAGAAAAAGAATGTTTAGAAAAAATAAATAATTCTGATGAATATAAAATTATAATTGTTTGTATGGGTTGTTCTGGGAGAGCATTAATAAAGAGATTATGGCCAAAAATTAAAAATGTTTTCTTTTTTGATTTTGGAAGTCTAATGGATGCTTTAATGGGGAGATATGTAAGGTGGTGGATAAGGCATAGTAAATTTAATGCAAAAGAGTTTCTTCTTATGCTTAAAAAATAAATTAGAAGATGATTTAAGATTTACTCTTTTTTGTTTCATTTTTTATTTTTAATGTTTTTTAAAGGGGTATAAGGAGTAGTATTTTGAATAAGTTCTATTATTTCTAACCATAATTTTTGCATTTTATAGGAATTTATAGGCTGATTTTCTATATTGTGTATATGTAAAACATTAGGTATAAATTTAAAATGATCATTTGATGCTAATTCTATCATTGCATATAAACGTATAGCATCTGACAAAAAAGTAAGAAATTTATCTTGAAATTCTGGGTTGTTTCCTTTATATATAAAATCTTCTTTATTAATTTTCTTAAATAAAGAGGCATAATAAGTGCATAAACCAGGATATAAATATTTATGTTGTTTAAAGGATTTATTTTGGGACAGTTTTTTAGAATGTGGTGTAGTTTTGATTGTTTTTTGTGATGTTATACATAAAAAGATAATTATTAGATAAAAAGTTTTTTTCATTTTTTTTCCTCTTTTATAGATGTTTTTTATATTGTATATTTTTTATTGATTTTAAATCAATGTTTTTATGAAGATTAACTCTAATGTTAATTAAATAACGCGAACTCGATCTAAGAAAAGCTTTTAAAAATCTTTGAAATATAATAACTTTTCCCTAGGTTCCGTTGAGTTTTCAAAATATTAAAAATTTTGCATGATAACACTGACAAAAATTTATTTTTAACAAATAAAAAGGTGCTATCATGCAAAAAGAGTATATCACAGATGAAGCTTGGA
>Ga0180433_10002083_pt1 | contig 31954 bp, 25 predicted proteins | sample SS_ome_8_FD_132980 | JGI IMG/M metagenome (GOLD analysis project Ga0180433, IMG submission 132980) | Hypersaline lake sediment archaeal communities from the Salton Sea, California, USA - SS_1_D_1 metaG | ecosystem: Environmental > Aquatic > Non-marine Saline and Alkaline > Hypersaline >...
CGGTGGATCTGACGCTATTTTAGAGAATATTTTTTCCAATTCGTTAGAGGGGGCCTATGCGACGATTGCTGCGGGTGCTCTTGTTACTGCGCTTTCGATTCTCTATGTGGTGCATAAATCCGAAAAGGTAAAGCAATTTGAGCAGGATACTTTAGAACTTCAGAGCTACTCTGAAAGATATACAAACGCTAATTTTAAGATTCTTCAGGGCCATGAAGGAGTCGATAGTGTTCGGAATAAGCCGACAGGCATTAGGTCTTTTTCTGACTTTCAAATAGGATTAAGACATGCCCTTATTCCGGTTTTGAATGGTGCAAAGCCAGAAGCTGTATTGGGTGACGCAAACGTCGAATGCAAAGGTGGTCAAAGCAATGATGATGCAGAAGCGGTCATTAGCATGTTAGATGGGCTGTTAGCTGAGTATTGCTCGGGTGAAGGAAGTGAATTTGGTGCATGGGACACTCGTATCACTAATGAGCTGAAGCAAAGAGACTCATTATCAGAGTCTCAGAGGGAGGCTATTCTGGATTGTTTATTACCATTCTCCGACCTTTCTGTGCGCAGGAATTTCTCTAATCACTTGGAGAATTATACGCATGCCTACACCCTGTGGAATACTGTGGATAATCCAGTAGGGCAAAGCTTTAATCGATTTATGTTGGCCCTTGAGAGCTTTAACATGAGAGAAAGCAGAGAAGCACCTTATAGAAGATGGATTCAGCAGGCTAAGGAGCCAATGGAGCTGGAACACGATTGATCGAGGGAGGAGGAGGTAGACAATGGCACTAGATATAGAAACAGTTCAATTTGATGGTGGCCTCAGGAGCTACTTTACGATAAATGCGCGCACTGATGCAGGTGCACGCACAGATCCCATAAAAGTGATCTTGCTGGCAATTGCAATTCTCCCCTTAGTAGGTGCATGCCTCTCGGCCTATGGATTTACCGAGAGCGGCCTAACAAATCTCTTTTCTGATAATAGTGCTGCCGTCTACTCCATCTTCACCTTAAGCTGCCTCTCTCTTACGGGGTTTGTCACAGCTATATTCCACAAACAGCGTACTGTACGCGCTGCAGAGCAGCACTACCAGGCTCATAAGAATGATTCTTCCCCGCAGATCGATAACACTGACAGAGATTTGCGAGCCTAATAAGGGCTCTCCCTCCTGAACCACCACCCTTTGTCTGCTGGTTTAACGCTTAGCAGTAATCAACTCTGAAATGTGCGCCTCTAGCTTAAGAGTATCGGCTGCGAAACGACGAATGCCATCTCCCAACTTCTCCGTTGCCATTGCATTGTCATTTAGCAGATAGCGGAAGTGTTTCTCGTCCAAATCAAGCTTTTCCAATGTACAGTTTTTGGCCTGCGCAGGATCGAGCCTTCTCTCCACTGTACCCTCAGCTGTGGAGAGGGGAGAGAGAAACTTAGGCGCAATGGTTAAAAGATCACACCCAGCTAATGCTAAAATTTCATCCTCATTTCTGAAAGATGCGCCCATCACTTGGGTCTCATAGCCAAACTTTTTGTAGTATTGGTAGATTTGTGTCACAGAGACAACTCCTGGATCTTCATTAGGTGCATAGCTATCTACGTGCTCATTGGCCTTGTACCAATCCAATATTCTACCAACAAAGGGCGAAATAAGGGTTGCATGTGCCTCAGCACAGGCCGCTGCTTGCGCTAAGCTAAACATAAGCGTCATGTTGCAGTGAATGCCCTCTTTCTCAAGATGTCTGGCTGCTTGCACACCCTCCCAAGTAGAGGCAAGTTTGATGAGCACACGGTGGCGATCAACTCCCATGCTCTCGTATAGGTCAATGAGTGTGGTAGCCTTCTGAATGCTGCCCTCAATGTCAAATGAGAGACGAGCATCTACTTCTGTCGAGACGCGACCCGGAACAATTTTTAAGATCTCAGCACCAAAGTTTACAAAGAGCTTATCCATGATGTAGCGCATCAGGTGGCGCTGGTTAGATGTTTTTTCCATGCCGTGGCGGATAGCATCCTCAATGAGGTGTTCGTACTGAGGGTCCTGGGCAGCAGCGTAAATGAGCGAGGGGTTAGTAGTGGCATCCTGTGGCTCATACTTTTTGATGCTATTGATATCGCCTGTATCACATACAACCGTTGTGAACTTTTTAAGTTGATCTAGCTTGCTTGCCATCCGAGAACTCCTTCAAATATTTTAAACCTCAAAAGATGATGTTATATGGTGTTCATGAAAAACTCAAGCAGACGATGCATTTATCCTATAGCGCCTTATATCCCCGACCTGAAGGACGGAGTTTTTCGGCGCTATATAGTCGTTTAAATTTACATTGAGAAAAAACCTATTGGATAATTCAGCGTGCTCTAGCAATCTAAATTGAATCGACTATAGTAACAGCTCTTTTTAATCTCTCTGTGTTCTCTGTGCGCTCGGTGGTTTTTCTTTTCATATATAGTCGTTTAAATGAACGCTCCTTATGTCGTGAATATTTATCTTGAATTTTCTCAGTGTAAATTTAAACGACTATATATGAAAAAATCGGGCACGGGCACGAAAGAAGGGGGAGACGCATAGATACAAAGGACGAATAGGGCAAATCCTAACCAAAAGATCTAAAACAAGATGAGTGTATGAAAAAAAATTAATGGGCGTGGGTGTTAGTTGTGTCGCCCGTGGAAATAATTAAAGCCCCAATCCCCGCAACAATGGCTACAGCTGCCGCAATCGCACAAATCGAAACCCCACAATTCACCCCACACCCAGGCGCAGGCACATAATCATAATCGGGATCCTCTCCAGGATAAGCCGAACAAACAGAGGAAGAAAAGAGAGTCAACAAGACAAGTAATGTGACAAGAACACGCTTGATTTTCATCTTTTTCCTCTCCTTTGTAATTTAATGGGAACTCGTTCCACTTCCAGATGTGATCAAAATCGCAGCAGCAGCCGCAGCGGCGGCAACAGCAACACCGATTGCACAAATCGAGATCCCACACTTTGTCCCACAAACAGGGGCACATGGATCACACGGGTTACATGGATCACACGGGGCGCACACAGGCTCCTCGCACGGAGCGCACGGCTCGCAAACAGGAGCACATGCTTGACAGGGGGGAGGTGCACACGGATCGCAAGGCGGCGGTGGCTCACAGCAATCTTCGCACTGATTATAAAATTCGCACGGCTCACACGGAGCCTTATCACATCCAGGGCAGTACCCATGGTTGTAATTTTGATAGCTTTGTAGGTCTGTCCCACTTGCATGACAGGCCACCGGATACATAAAAGTTGTCAACATGACAAGCGCAATACAAAAAGAGGTAATTGTCTTCATCATTTATTCCTTTTCTAAAAAATATAGGTATTTACATCGTGCTATACCTAGCAGATTTAATGCCACATTTATTATTTATTGCCAACCTTAGTAAAAGTTTTCATGCTTTGAAAAAATTCTCTAGAGAGGGCTGCAAAATCTTTTTGCAAACACGTTGCCGTCATGACATAGGCGACCCCGTCGATAAGAATAGCGGCTTGAATAAAGCGCATCTGGCCCCAAGCAGTAGCTCGATCAATCTGTAACAGTTTTGCCTCGCCCGCTGCAGTTTTTATCGATCCCAGATAGCAACAATGTGTGTCTGCAGTCAACTCGTGGTACTCTTTTGCTCGTTTTACGTATTTATCAAGGACAAGATCACTTTCCTCTGAGGCTAAATTGATCGAAGGAGTAAAATCCCATTTTCCTGCAGCAATGCAGATCATTTTTATTTTTGTGGGCAGTTGCTCAGTATCTGTAATACAATCCCATCCTTTGGGGTTTTTTAATGTAAAATCACCAAAACCATGCGTTGTCAAGCTCAAAAAAGAGCAAACAAAGAGAACAAAAAAGATGCGCATGCAAAGACCTCCTATGAGAAAAGACTTGAAATTTACACTCTATGTGAGTAAATCTAACGGTATCTAATTATACCAGAGGCTCCACCATAATGAACAATTTAGAAACCGGCAAAGATAAAATTAAAAAAATTTGCGATGTTCTGAAAAATGAGACGCTGGATCCTGCAAAACAAGAAGCAGAAAAAATAGTGGCAGATGCGCAGGCTCAAGCACATACAATTGTTCAGGAAGCCAAAAAAGAAGCAGAAAAGCTGCATTCCCAAACACAAGAAAAAATTGTTAAAGAGCGCGGATTATTTGATAAGCAGGTAGAACAAGCCCTAGCGCAAGCCAAAGAGTCCCTACGCCAGGAGCTCGAACAACGACTGTTTAATCAAGGGATCGCTGAGTGGTTGGAGCAAAAGGGTGTCAATGAGCAGATGAGCGCCCAATTGATCACAGCGCTTGTGGAGGCAATCGAAAAGGAGGGCACCTCTGCAGACCTTTCGGCTGTTGTGGGCAAAGCAGTGAATCGAGATGAGGTGCAGGCACTTCTTTTGGACAAGGTTTTGAAAAAGTTAGAAAAAAAAGCTATTACGGTTGGCGAATTTGTAGGGGGCATCCAGTTGCAACTGCATGATCGACAATTAACGTTAGACTTGAGCGATCAAGCACTGAAGGAGTTATTGGGCCATTATATTAGAAAAGATTTCCGTGCGTTGCTTTTTCAGGATTAATGCATGACAAAGTATTATTTTTTAGCCGCTCTTTTGCCAGAACTTGAAATTGGCCACGTGCCTCTGTTGGGTACAAAGGAGCTTAAGGGCTTATTTCAGGTAAATCTCTCAAAGAGTGATCAGGAGGTGATTAAACGCTTTTTGCGTTTGATTGACGTTGAAAATTTTCGTGCCTATTGGTCTAAAGAGCCATTGGATCAACATGGCAATTTAAATGAGTCACAAATTGAAAAGGCTTTGATTGATCTTTCTTGGCCAAACGACGAAGAATTTCCCGACTACTTTTTAGAGTTTTTAGAAAAATACCACTCAAACGAAGATCGGGTGAGACATTTTTCGATTTTAATGAGTCGTTTTTTGCAGCATGAGAGTGAAAAAGAGAGTGGCTTTTTGGCCGAATTCTTTACCTTTCAGCGTGAGTTTCGTCTTGTGATGGTGGGCTTTCGGGCCAAGACAGTGGGTAGAGATCTCATGTTGGAGCTACAGTATGAGGATGCTAAGGATCCCATTGTGGCACAAATTATTGGACAGAAGGATGCCAAGGTTTTTGAGCCTCCCTTTGAGTATCAGGAGTTAAAGCCGATCTTTTTGGAGTATGGCTCGACTCCGCTCGAGCTTTACAAGGCACTTTATGAGTATCAATTTAGACAGATTGTAGAAAGATGGGGGGGCACCCTTTTTGCAATCGAACGGATTATGAACTACTTTGCGCGTCTTTTGCTTGTTGAAAAGTGGCAGATGCTTGATGTGCAAAGAGGGATAGAAATTATAGACAGCGTAGAAGGAAATTGTGTTGGCTAGTTTAAGCTTTGATTATACTTTTGAATCTTTTCACCCCATTTCGACGATCTCTCGCTCGCTGTATGCCTATACTATCTTCGCTCGAGATCACCAAACTGGTGCGAAAATTCCAAAAGCTCTTCGTAACATTTGTGTTCAAGAGCTTGATTCTCTAGAAGGGGATGAGAAATGCTTTTGGTGGTTTTGTTCTAGTCGTTCGATCTCGAACGAAGATAGTATAGGCATACAGCGAGCGCCAGATCGGATGAATAGGGCAAAATTCAGCCAAAAGATTAGGAACATTTGAGTTAAGGAAATATTGAATGAATAAAGCAACAGGTAAGGTCGTCAGCGCATTTGGAAACCTTTTAAACGTGCAGTTTGAGGGTAGCGTTCGACAAGGAGAGGTCGCCTATATTGAAATGGGGGAGACAGGCTTAAAGGCAGAGGTGATCGAGATTGTGGGCAACGAGGTGAAGGTCCAGGTGTTTGAGGACACACGGGGTATCGCACTTGGTTCAAGCGTCTCATTTACCGGGGATCTGTTGGAAGCAGAGTTAGGCCCGGGGCTTTTAACATCAATTGTTGACGGTTTGCAAAATAGATTGGGCAAAATTGCTGAATCTTCGGGGTACTACCTGCCTCGTGGAATTTATGTCTCTCCCATTGACCGAGAGGCTAAGTGGGAGTATGAGCCCAAAGCAAAGGTGGGAGATCAATTAAAGCGTGGCCAGCTTTTGGGAATGACAAAAGAGGGACGCTTTGACCACCATATCATGGTGCCCTTTTCCTTTTTTGGTACGATTGCACTTACTTGGACGATCTCCGCTGGCACCTACACAGCAGACACAGTGGTTGCCAAGGGACGCGATGAGCAGGGCAATGAGCATGAATTTTCGATGATTCAAAAGTGGCCCGTAAAGATGGAGCTTGTCGAAGGCGAAAGAATTAGCCCATCCAAAATGATGGATACAGGCTTGCGTATTTTGGATACGCAGGTGCCTATTTTAAAGGGGGGTACATTTTGTACACCGGGCCCTTTTGGAGCAGGTAAAACGGTGTTGCAGCACCACCTTTCCAAATATTCATCTGTCGATATTGTAGTTTTGTGTGCGTGCGGTGAGCGCGCGGGGGAAGTGGTTGAGGTTTTGAGAGAATTTCCCGACCTCATCGATCCGCATACCAATGAGCCTTTGATGAATCGAACCTGCATTATTTGCAATACCTCCTCAATGCCTGTGGCGGCACGAGAGTCTTCGATTTACATGGGCATGACGATTGCCGAGTACTATCGCCAAATGGGGCTCGATGTGCTCCTGTTGGCCGATTCAACCTCTCGCTGGGCGCAAGCTCTGCGCGAGATGTCTGGCCGTTTGGAAGAGATTCCGGGAGAGGAGGCCTTTCCTGCCTATTTAGCCTCACGTATTGCTGCCTTTTACGAAAGGGGAGGGGTGCTCTCTTTAAAAGATGGGAGTGAGGGATCGGTGACGATCTGTGGAGCAGTCTCACCTGCAGGCGGTAGCTTTGAGGAGCCCGTCACGCAGGCGACACTCTCTGTTGTTGGCGCCTTTTGTGGCCTTTCGCGAGCACGCTCGGATGCGCGTAAGTATCCTTCTGTGGATCCCTTAATTTCATGGTCTAAATACATTGAACAGGTGGCACAAGTACTAGAAAAAGAGGCACCGGGTTGGGGCACGATGGTGCAGCGTGCCAGTAAGATTTTGTCGATGGGCGATGAAATTGGCAAGCGTATGGAGGTTGTGGGTGAAGAGGGCACCAGTATGGAAGATCTGCTCACCTACCTAAAGGCTGAGTTGTATGACTTTTCTTACCTGCAACAAAACGCCTTTGATCCCGTCGATACCTATTCGCCCTTGGAGCGCCAGATTCCATTGTTTACAATGATTAACAAGATTTTTGAGAGTGAATTTGACTTTCCGAGTCGGGATAAAGCCCGAGAGTTTTTCTTGAACTTACAAGGAAAAATCAAAAATATCAATTCACTTGTTTTCGACTCCGAAGCGTATAAAAATGCGCACAAAGAGGTAGAAGAAATGATCGCAACCGTTCGGAAGATATAAAGAGTTATGAAGCAAATACACGACAGAATTAATGACATGCGCGGCAACCTGATTACGGTCACGGCCACAGGAGTTGCCATTGGGGAGCTTGCACGCGTGGAGATGAGCTCGGGCCTTTCCACCTACGCATCTGTGTTGCGCTTTGAGCAGGACCAGGTAACGCTGCAGGTCTTTGGACAGACGCGCGGAATCTCTACCGGAGATAAGGTGGTCTTTTTAAAGCGCCAGATGGAGGCAACCTACAGCGAGCAATTGTTGGGAAGACGGTTAAATGGAGCAGGAGAGGCCATTGATAGTGGTCCCAAAATTAGAGGCGAGGAGGTTGCCATTGGGCAGCCATCGTTTAATCCTGTGAAGAGAATTATTCCCAAAAAGATGGTGCGCACAAACATCCCAATGATCGATGTTTTTAATTGTTTGGTGCGCTCGCAAAAAATTCCTATTTTCTCTGTTGCAGGGGAGCCCTACAATCCGCTGTTGATGCGTATTGCCAACCAGACCGATGCCGATGTCATTGTCATTGGGGGAATGGGGTTAACCTTTGCCGATTACCAAGCCTTTATCGATAACGCCGAGCAATCGGGATCACTTGAAAAAACAGTGATGTTTATTCACAGAGCGATCGATCCAGTGGTTGAGTGTGTGCTCGCCCCTGATATGGCCCTTGCCTGTGCCGAAAAATTTGCTGTTGCGGGCAAAAACGTTCTTGTTTTGTTAACGGATATGACAGCCTTTGCCGATGCGCTCAAAGAGATTGCCATTACGATGGACCAGGTGCCCTCTAACCGCGGTTACCCGGGCTCTTTGTATTCAGATCTGGCTTCTCGTTATGAAAAGGCTGTGGAAATTGAGGGATCAGGCTCCATTACCTTGATTAGCGTCACAACCATGCCGGGCGATGATGTCACGCATCCGGTCCCTGATAATACAGGCTATATTACTGAGGGGCAATTTTACCTCCATGGGGGATCAATTGATCCTTTTGGATCCTTGTCTCGTTTAAAGCAGCTTGTCATTGGTAAGGTGACGCGTGAAGATCACGGAGATATTGCCAATGGAATGATCCGCCTCTATGCGGACTCCAAAAAGGCGAAGGAGCGTGAGGCAATGGGCTTTAAGCTCTCCCGTTGGGATGAAAAGTTGCTTGTCTACTCCAAGTTATTTGAAAAGCAGATGATGAATCTGGATGTAAACTACACGATTGAAGAGGCGCTAGATTTAGGATGGCAAATTTTGTCTGAATGTTTTCAGCGCCATGAGGTAGGGATCAAGCAGAGTTTAATTGATAAGTATTGGCCGGGTTAAAGATGGCAGAGATCAAATTAACAAAAAACGCCCTGCGAGAGCAGCAAGTACGCCTGACGCAACTGTCGCGCTACTTGCCAACTTTGCAGCTTAAAAAAGCGATGCTGCAAAGTGAGATTAACGAGGCGCGTGCCGAGATCATCACTTTGGAAGATAAGTACCACGAAAGGCGGTTAGAGGTCTCGCATGCAAGCTCTCTTTTTAGTGAGCAGTTGGGCTTTGATTTGCGCGATGTTGCCAAGATCAAACAGATCGACAAGCGGTACGAAAATATAGCGGGTGTGGAGCTTCCTTTTTTTGAGGGGGTTGATTTTGAGGGATTTGAGTACTCTTTGTTTAGCACGCCTGCTTGGTTAGATAGCGCTGTTGTAGAGCTGCGTAAAATGGCGGAGGCAAAGGCGCGCGTGCTTGTAGCGCAGGAGAAAAAGAGCGCTCTTGAAAAGGAGCTTCGAGAGGTTTCGATTCGGGTGAATCTTTTTGAAAAGAATTTGATTCCTAAATCTAAAGAGAATATCAAGCGAATTAAGATCTTTTTAGAGGATCAGCAGCTAGGAGCTGTAGGACAAGCAAAGGTTGCCAAGTCCAAGATTGAAAAGAAAAAGGCACTGAAGAAGCTATGTTGAATCATCCAAATAATTCTAATCTTTTGGCTAGGCTTTGCCCTATTCGTCCGATCTCTCGCTCGCTGTATGCCTATACTATCTTCGCTCGAGATCGAACGACTAGAACAAAACCACCAAAAGCACTTCGCTTTTCTTTTGTTAGCATTGAGGAAAATAAGGTGAAAAGATTCAAAAATCAATCGAAACATGCGTTATATAATACAACCTTGAAGAAGGCACAATGAGAATTAATGTTCATAAATATTTGGTATTGGGACCTACAAGCCTACGTGCGCAATTTTTTGCACGTGCGCAGGAGATGGGCATTGCCGAATTTATAGGCAAGAAAAAGCCATCACTTCAAAACCCAGTAGAGGTACAAAATTTCATTGATGCGCTGCATGTTTTGCGCCGCATGACACCGGTTAAGCAGGCGCCGACCGATGACTATGGTTCGGCCCATGTGATTGCGCAGCATGTAGTGGAGGTAGCTGGAAAGCTTGAACATCTGCAGGAGCAAAGGCGTGTTTTGGAAAAGGAGATGGAGCGCGTTGCCATTTTTGGCAATTTTTCAGTGCCCAGATTAGAAAAAATAGAGGCTGCAGCCAATCGCAAGGTGCAATTTTTCTTTTCTAAAAGTGGCAAGGCTCCGAATGACTCTAAGCGAGAAGAGGTAATCTATGTAGGAATGGATACAGAACTCGACTACTTTGTTGCCATCAACAAAGAAAACACTTCGTACGACGAATTAATTGAGATTGTCATTGAGCGCTCCCACAACGAACTAGAGCATGAATTGGCCGAGATTTTGCGCCAAATTGATGGCTTTGAGACAGAGCTTGGGGTCTTGACGCACCATAAAAAAATATTGCACCAGGGTTTGGTAGATACGCTGAATCACACGCACTTGGAAGAATCTACGAAAAAAGCGGATCAATTACTCAGTGATGAGCTCTTTGCTGTGGAGAGTTGGGTTCCAAAAAATGAAGCTGGGCGCCTCTTTGCTTTGGGTGAAGAATTGGGAATGTTTGTGCAGCGCATTCAAGTAGAAAAAAAGGATCGTGTACCCACCTATTTAAAGAATAAGGGGACATCTCGGATGGGAGAGGATCTCATTAATATCTATGATGTGCCCTCGACAACAGATAAAGATCCTTCGGGTTGGGTCTTTTTCTGTTTTGCGATCTTCTTTTCGATGATTGTCGCCGATGCTGGATATGGTTTGATTTTATTAGGGATTTCTCTCTTTTTACTTTTTAAATATGGCAAGACGGGAGATGCAATCAGGCGTGTTTTGATTCTGAGCTCCTCTTTGGCTCTCGGCTGTATTTTTTGGGGGATTATGACCACCTCCTTTTTAGGGATCGATTTTTCGATTGAGAGCCCTGTGCGCAAGGTGTCGGTGATTAATTGGATGGTCGAAAAAAAGGCGGAGTATTTTTTAGCAAAAAAACCGAAGGCATACCAAGAGTGGGTCAAGGAGTTTCCAAAAGAGGCGGGAGTCACACAGCCCAATACCTTTTTGCTTGAGGGCGTTCGAGAGACCGAAGGGAAAAAGAAGTATGTGATCTACAATAGCTTCACCGATAACATTATGATGGAGCTATCCATCTTTATAGGCACCATTCACATCATGCTCTCTTTTATGCGCTACTTAGGGCGCAATTGGGCAGGTCTCGGATGGATTGTCTTTATGGCAGGGGGCTATCTCTACTTTCCCCTTGTGCTCAAGGCGATCTCACTGATCCACTTTGTCTTTGGCGTGCCCTATGAATTTGGGGGACAGCTGGGTCTCTATTTAATCTATGGGGGGCTGGGTCTTGCCGTGCTCTTATCGATCATTCAAAATCGACTGGGCGGCTTGGGCGAGATCATGCATGTAATTGGCGTCTTTGCCGATGTCATGAGTTACCTGCGTATTTATGCATTGTCTCTTGCGGGATTGATTATGGCATCGACCTTTGACCATATGGGCACTTCGATGCCGATCTATTTAGGAATTTTTGTGATACTAGCAGGCCATACGATCAACTTTACCTTGGCGTTGATGGGAGGGTTGATTCATGGCTTGCGTCTTAACTTTATCGAGTGGTATCACTATAGCTTTGAGGGAGGCGGAAGGCATTTTTCTCCTCTAAAACTTTTAAAAATTAATTAAGGAATAAGTGATGAATTTTGATGTTGTGGGACCAGCGTTGGTTTTAGGACTTGCGTGTATAGGAAGCTCTTTTGGATGTGGAATAGCGGGGATGGCATCTCACGCAGTGATGGCCCGCATTGATGAAGGGCATGGTAAAATGATTGGAATGTCAGCGATGCCCTCATCACAGGCGATTTATGGCTTTATTTTGATGCTCTTGATGAATGGAGCGATCAAAGATGGCTCCCTTTCTCCCATGGGAGGAGTCGGAATTGGTCTATCTGTGGGGCTAGCGCTGCTTTTTTCTTCGATTTTGCAGGGGCAATGTTGTGCCACGGGTATTCAGGCCTCAGCCAAGCAGCCGGCAATTTACGGAAAATGTTTTGCTGCGATTGGAATTGTAGAGTCCTTTTCACTCTTTTCGTTCGTCTTTGCTCTCTTGTTGCTATAATACTTTCGCAAAAGAGAAGCAATCATAACCACAGAGGGTTTATCTCCTCTGTGTTCTCTGTGCGCTCTGTGGTTTTTTTTATCTTGTTTTTCTTCATCATGTAAAAAAAAAATAACCACAGAGCGCACAGAGAACACAGAGAAAAAGCAAAATAGACAACTTTGCTGTGGTAGTGCAATAAATGTAAATATGAAATGGAAGAGAGTTTTTTTGTTATTGGCCAGTGCGCTTGTCACTTCGTGCGGGCGCGCACCTCTATCTGTACGCACAGAGTTTGTCGACCCTAGCTACTTGGCCAGCTCGCATGTAGAAACCCCTGATTATTGTCGTTCTTGCTTTTATGGCCAGCAGCTGGTGATTCGTTATCGAGCGAGTGCAAAAGGGGCTCTTTTAAAGCTATCTGTTCGCTATGAAAATTATGAAATGCAAGAAGTAGAATACGCTTGCTGCTCAAAAAGTGGTTTTTGGATCTTTCGACCCAATGGAGTGGTTACAGGGTACCGAGTTACCTTATATGAAAATGATCGCTGCATAAGTCAATTTTCGCACATGTGGGCTGAGATACTAAGTGTAGGGGACCGGTACTAGCTCAGAACCTGCATGGGGGTGCCGAGTATACCTTTCAATCGCATTACAAGATTGCATATACTCTTTAACTGTTTGGTAGCCTCCCCAAAGACCAATTCCTAGCAAGAGAGAGCCCATTGCTGTAAAGAGTGCCCCTGCCCCTGGATCCTGGCATGAAAAGGCAATGTAGGCGATGAGAAAGGGAATCGAGCTTGCAAAGATCACCTTTATACAATCGATCATGGCATACTCAGATTGAGTCCGTTTGTTTTCCCAAACTTGTAAGGAATTTGAATTATTTTTACTTACTGAATACATAATAGTTCCTGGATATGTTTTATTAACAAATATATAACTATTATAAGATATGTTTATTTAGATAATATTAATCTTAGTTTAAGATACTATATATCCAGTGGATTAGGCTCTCTGTAGAGGCCCAATCGAGGCAGGGGTCTGTGATGGAGCGGTCGGGCTGGGGTAGATGAGTTGAGAGGGGTTGCGAGCCAGCCAGGAGATGACTCTCCATCATGAGCCCTCGGATTGAGCTTTGCCCTCCATTGCGTTGGTGGACAAGCTCTTTGATGATTTCGATCTGTTTGTAGGGGTTTTTGTGTGAGTTGCCATGAGAGGCATCCACAATGATGTTGGGGCTTACGGAGACTTGATTGCATTTTTCAATGGCGTGCAAGACGGCATCGGCTTGATAATTGGTGTCTTCCTTCCCCCCGCGCAAGATCAGGTGGCAATGGGGGTTGCCTTGTGCGCGAATGCGACTCAATTTTCCAGCAGCTGTGACACCCAAGAAGGTTTGAGGGGATTGAGCTGCAATCATCCCCTGGATGGGGTGATCTAAGTTTCCATGAGTAGAATTTTTAAACCCACATGAAAAATTGAGGGTAGCGGCTAATTGCCGATGTGGTTGCGAGCACGAGGTGCGTGCTCCAATACATGCCCAACTGAGAAAATCGGCATAATAGTGGTGTGTGGTGAGCTCTAAAAGTTCACTTGCACAAGGCATCTGTAATTCTGTTAGATCTACCAAAAGCGAGCGTGCTTGGCGAATTCCTTTTAAAAGATTGCAGCTTTCATCGAGATCGGGGTCATATAATAGCCCCTTCCAGCCAGTGATCGTACGTGGTTTTTCAAAGTAGGTCCGCATGACACAGACGATGCGATCGGAAACTTTCTCACTGACTTTTTTGAGCTGCTTTGCGTAAGTGAGGGCAGAGGTGGTGTTATGAATGGAGCAGGGACCGACAATGAATAGGAGGCGATCATCTTTTCCGTTTAAAATATTTGTAACGGTTTTTCGCATCTGAGCAATGGTTCTTTTGTGCTCTTGGTTAAAGGGGATTTCGGAGGCAATCTCCATTGCCGATGGAATCGAGTCATCAACGGTTTTCTGAGAAGAAAAGGTAGTTGTCATGGTTTGCATAGAGTATCGGATTAGCGAGTTTTCGCCAACAACCTTGACTAGAACAAATTTGATGGCAATAATGATCACAATTTATGGATACATTCATCTTCTGGCTAAACAAGATCGATGGTTGGGTGTGGCAGCCACTCTTTGTGATTCTTGTAGGAACAGGCCTCTATCTTACCTTCCGTCTGCGCGCTTTACAATTTCGCTCGTTGGGCTATGCCTTAAAGCTTGCCTTTACCCGGCACGATGATGACGCTGCCGGTGATATCTCACACTTTCAAGCTCTCATGACCGCATTGGCAGCAACCATTGGCATTGGAAATATTGCAGGTGTTGCCACAGCTGTTGCGATGGGTGGAATGGGCGCCCTCTTTTGGCTTTGGGTTACTTCCCTCATTGGGATGGCAACAAAGTATGGAGAGGCTCTTTTAGCCATTGAATACCGGATTGTTGATGATCGCGGAGAGATGGCGGGTGGGCCCATGTATTATATTGAGCGCGGTCTCAATTGGAAGTGGATGAGCATCATGTTTGCAGTGTTTGGTGTGATTGCTGCCTTATCGACAGGCAATATGGTGCAGTCGCACTCGATCGCTTCTGCCATCCATAGTTCCTTTTCTTTTAGTGAATGGGGTACAGGTCTCATGTTAGCTCTTGCTACCGGAGCGGTGCTTGTAGGTGGCATTAAGTCGATTGGACGTGTGACCTCCTTTTTGGTGCCTATTATGGCTCTTTTTTATCTACTTGGCACCTTTGCCGTTTTAATTTTGTGTTATAATTTGATTCCTCAGGCTATTGCCACCATTTTCAAAAGTGCCTTTACAGGGCAGGCAGCCATTGGTGGTTTTGCTGGATCTACCATCATGATGGCGGTTCAAATGGGTGTTTCTCGTGGGATTTTTTCTAACGAATCAGGATTGGGGAGTGCACCTATTGCAGCGGCAGCAGCCAAAACTGATCTGCCAGGTCGTCAGGCGTTGGTGTCGATGACGGGTGCCTTTTTATCAACTATTGTCTGTACTTTTACGGGGCTTGCCTTGGCTGTAACGGGTGTGCTTGGGCAAATGGGGCCAGATGGCAAGGTGCTCAATGGGGCTCCGATGACAATTGCGGCCTTTAATTCGGTGATGCCCTATGGAGGCATCATTGTTGTCCTTGGGTCGATTTTGTTTGGTTTTTCTACGATTATTGGATGGGCCTATTATGGTGAGAAGTGTTGTGAGTATCTTTTCGGTACTCGATCGATTTTGTGGTATCGCTTAATTTTTTCAGTGATTGTCTTTTTTGGGGTGACGATTCCTTTGGAGGTGGTCTGGGGATTGGCAGATATTGCCAATGCATTTATGGCGCTTCCCAATCTGATTGCCTTGGTGGCGCTTGCTAATGTGATTGTTGCGGGAACAAAGACCTTCTTCGACAAAGTAGCTCAAGAGGAACACCGCCAGTCTTAACTCAAAGTTGCATGCCCTCTTTCGAGGGCATGCAAGAGATCGATGGTCTTAAAGCTTGCCCTCAATCTCTTGTAGCTCAGCTTATATTAGGTCAACCTTTTGTGGGGCATTTTGAATTAATGCAAAAGCCAAACAATAGGGGACAGTGGCATATAGGACATGTGTCCCACTGAATTGCGCAGGAAGGAATATAAATGCCTTCTTCATCGCATTCAATATGTGGTATAGGGATAAGCTGTCCCTGACAACATAAGAAAATATGATCAGACGAAATATATATGCTTGCGGGTTTTACATAATATTTGTCATTAGATACCTTTTCAAATTGCTTTTCAAAATCATTTAATGGGTAGTCATGGGCATTAGCAAAAGACTGGGTCATGCAAAAACATGGGGCACACAAAAGCACAAAAAATGCTATTTTAAAAAATTTGTAAGTCATTCTTCTTTTCTCCTATAATTTTTGTTGAAGAGTGGATTAAGATGACATACAGGGGTAAAAAAAAACAATGATAAATATATATAATTTTGTAAACTTATGAAAATAAGATCCTTATGTTTTTGCAGATTGTTGTCACAGATCGCTCTTTTCATGTTCGTGTTTTCCAACCTGGTAGCTCAAGATAGAACTCTTTTTGAAATTTCAAAAGATGACCAAGTTGCAGTTGAGAGTTTTTTATCCTATTTGTTTGTAGATGAAGGATTTTCGTATGTCCTATTTGGTTCTAAACCAATGGCTACTACTGCTTACAAAAAAAATATCACACCCACTAGTCAAGAGATGGCTCAACACCCGATGTTTAAACTGGAATCCTGGTGGAAGAAGTGGGAAAAATATAACCATCTATTATGCACCAACGATTATTATTTTTTTTGCCAAGATAGTGAAGAGTGGTTTGAGGTTTTCTTTTTGAAAAAATCTCGTTGTTTACAAGTTATTGCGGATAATCTTTCCTTATTTAGGCTCAAAATTGAGAAGAATTTATCACCATCAGAAATATTAGAACATATCCTATCAAGTGATGAGATTTTTACTGATGGATTACAAGGTAGCCAGGCATTGTTTGGATTACTTTTAGGCTACGGTAGAAAAAATTCGATAGGATTTGAGAAATATTATTCAAAAGAAAAAAGAGCATATTTTTTATTTCCTAAAGCAAGCTATGAGGTGGCACCTGTTGAGACTAGTGAGTTTATAGTGCCTTGCTTTACCTCCTTTTCAAATAGAGAAACTAAAAAATTACTCGGCAGTTATAATAAACAAAGGAAGGAGATTTTACATCTTTTTGCTGAAGGCAATTGTCTAGAAATTGTTTTGCTTGCCCTCAATCTCTTGTAGCTCAGCTTGCGCTTGCTGCAAACGCTCTCTTTGCTGCTCCACAAGCTCCGGCTTGGCACGCATCACAAATTGCTCGTTGCCTAACTTTTTTTCCAGCTGCATAATCAACTCAATACATTTTTTATGCTCTTTTATCAGACGCGCCTTCTCCTGCTCAATCAACTCCTGGGGGATGGGAATCACACAGAGCAATGCTCCTACATTTTTGGAGGCAGCAAAGGAGAGCGCAGGGGCTTTGTCAACAAAGTGCAATTGTTTGGTATTCACTAAAGCCTCAATAATCATCCCATTATTTCTCACATTTTCATCTGCTCCCACAAGATAGAGCTCAACGGCTGTATTGGTAGAGAGCTTCATCTCTCCCTTTAAATTTCTGGCTGCATAGACAATTTGCTCCACCAGTGAAAAGTCATCTTCTATCTGCTGGTTCATATCCTCTGCACAAACAGCAGTTGGAAAGGGACTCGTTGCACACGCACCACTCAAAAGTGCCTGCATGAGCTCTTTTGTATACGCATCACAATCGGTGCCCTCTTGCAAATCAGAGAATTTTTCTTTCAGTTTTCCAAAGAGCTCCTCTGTAATAAAGGGCGCCATTGGGTGCAAAAGTCGCAGGGCGTTGCAAAGGACAATCGCAAGGATTTTTTGCTTGTTCTGGCGCAATTGAGCACTGCCTGTTTTACCAAAGAGCACAGGTTTTGCAATCTCTACATAATAGGCACAAAATTCTTTCCAGAAAAAATCATAGGAGAGTTTGGCCGCCTGATCAAAGCTGTAGCCTTCTAGACTCTGCACGACCTTTGCATTGACGCGATTGAGGCGCGATAGGATCCAACGATCCTCCAAGGTTAAAAGCTCTTGCTTTATTCCACTGCTCAGCGCCTTGGTATCTAAATCAGCCAAGTGCATAAAGACAAAACGGGCCCCATTCCAAATTTTGTTCGCAAAGTTTTTAAATTCTTCAAAACACCTGCGGTCTAGATCAATTTGAGCTCCTTGATTGGCACTAAAACAGAGAGCCATGCGTACAGCATCGGTCCCATACTCGGCACTCATCTCTAAGGGATCAATTACGTTGCCCTTAGATTTGGAGAGTTTTTCCCACTTGGACTCTACCCCTTTTGGCACAGGTTTTCCAAGGTCGTAGGCACGCCTTTGTTCATCTGAAACATAGGCAATCGTGCCATCTTTTTGTTTGGTCCAGTAGGATTTACCAAAAATCAACCCATGCAAAAAGACTTGGGTAAAGGGCACCTGCTTTGTAAAGTGCTCACCCATGCCAATCATGCGCGCCACCCAAAAAAAGAGGATGTCGTGGCCCGTAATAATGACATTGGTGGGATAAAAACATTTGAAGTCACCCTCTGTTTTAGGCCAGCCCAAAGTGCTCATAGGCCATAAACCAGAAGAGAACCAGGTATCCAAAACATCAGGGTCCTGACTCCAACTCTCTGGATTTTTTTCTACCTCAGGAGGCAACCCCTCTCCCTCGTAGCAAATCATCCGCTCCTCTTTTTTGTGATGCCAAACTGGAATACGATGGCCCCACCAAAGTTGTCGGCTGATGCACCAATCCCGAAGATTATCAATCCAATGAAAATAGGTGTTTTCCCACGAAGAGGGGATGATCTCCACATCCTTATTTTTTACAAGAGCCTTCAATTTTTCGGCAAAAGGTGCCATCTTGATAAACCATTGCTTGGAGAGGTAGGGCTCAATCACTGCCTTGGATCGGTAGGAAAGTGCAACGCGATGCACATGCTCTTCTACACGGTCAAAGTGGCCCAGCTCCTGCATTTGCTTGACCACCTCATCCCGAGCCTCTTGGCGCGAAAGACCCTGCAATGGGCCTCCATTTTCGTTGATGTAGCCATCAGGTGTAAAAATATTAATCATCTCAAGTTGATGGTCAATGCCCATGCGATAATCATTTGGATCGTGTGCAGGGGTAATCTTCACAGCGCCCGTTCCAAACGCAGGGTCTACATGGTGGTCGGAGATAATGGGGATTGTACGATTGACAATGGGCAGATGGACCCTTTGGCCAATAAGGTGGCGATAACGCTCATCCTTGGGGCTGACTGCAACGGCTGTATCTCCCAACATCGTCTCAGGGCGTGTGGTTGCAATGGTGATCGATCCCGGATTATCCACCAGATGGTAGGTGAAGTACCAGAGATGTCCCTGCTGCTCTTCATACTCAAGTTCATCATCACTCAAGGCAGTTTGCGCCACAGGATCCCAATTGACTAAGTAGTTGCCTTGGTAAATCAACCCTTGATCAAACAACTTTTTAAAGGCGGTGCGCACGCCAAGATTGCAGCCTGCATCCATCGTAAAGCGCAGCCTCGACCAATCACAAGAGCAACCAATCTTTTTTAGCTGCATCAAAATTGTTTTTTCGCTTTTCTTCTTCCAACTCCACACATGCTCTAAAAACTCTTCTCTCGAAAAATCCGCTCGCCGTTTTCCCGTAGTTGCCACAAGGTGGCGCTCTACAACCGTTTGGGTGGCAATGCCTGCGTGGTCTGTGCCTGGAACCCATAGAGCCTCAAAACCCTGCATTCGTTTAAAGCGAATCATTGTATCTTGCAGAGTGCTGACGAGCGCATGACCCATATGCAAAACCCCTGTTACATTGGGAGGAGGCATGACGATCGTAAAAGGCTTTTTTTTCGAGTTAGGATCTGCTTTAAAAAAATTGCCTTTTTCCCAAAAATCGATCCATTTGGTTTCAATTTCTTGGGGCTCATACGTTTTAGGTAGTTCTTCTGAGGACATTTTAAATAGGTTAGTTTGAATCAAAACCAGTAGTATACTCGGATTATCTTTGGCTGGCAAGTAGGTGGAAACGGTGCGCCTCCTCAGGGTTCTCGGCGCAAAGGTAGTAGAGCTCCAGCTCACTGTAGAGCTGCTGCCTCTCATACAAAAAAGATTGAGAAAACCAGGAGGGGTTCTCTAAAATATTATGGGTAAGCTGGTGGGCCAAAAGAGCCCACGTACGTGGATAAGGCGTATCAATGACACCAGCGAAAAGAATCTCCGCAATCTCCTCTTCGGGCTCTGTAACCAAAAGAAAGCAGCCATAGAGCGGATGCAGGTAGGTGCTCTCCTGGTTGAGAAGCTCGATGGGGTAGGTGTCAAAGACCTCCTCTGCCAGGTCAAATTGTTTGTTAATAAGGTAACCCCAGATACGCATCGAATCAATGAGGATGTGATCTTGTTGCGCCAACGGGTGCTCTAAAAAAGGGGCACATAGTCCATGAATAAGATCTGCTTTTCCCTCTTTGATGCACAATTTTGTCAGTTGGATGAGTGTGCGCAGGTTGCGCACATTGACCTCAACGACTTCAATAGCTGTAAATATTTTGATCGCTTTGCTTAAACAATCCAACTGTCCCACGAGTAAACAGGAGAGGTAGTCTAGGATGTCGTGGTCTTCAGCTGCAAACTTCTCCTTATGTTCCAATAGAGTCGTAAAGAGCCCCTCTGCTACACGCACTTGCCTCAGGATGATCAGGGAGTGGATGAGGTCGCCAAGGGTGGAAAGGTCGAAGAGCTCAGTGGCAATCGCATGTTCAAAGAGCTCTTGCAAAAGATAGGGTGCAGCCAACCAAAAACCCAAGCGGATACAAAGGCGCAATTCATTGAGGTGGCGCTCCTTGAGCTCATACTTTGTGTTTAAAAGAGAGGAATCTGCCTCTTTTTCAATAAAAAAGAGAGGTTCCCAATTTTTTGTTAGCTGATCAAAAAGGGCCTTCGATTCGCGCGTGTACACCGCATCGGGCAGCAGGCGAATGACAATGGTGATCAGTTGGTAGGCAAAGGCACGTTTTTTTTGTGCCGTTTCATGCATGCGGTAGATTATCTGCTCTTCCAAAATTTTTCTTAAGGGGTGGCTGTGGTAGCGCCTCAAACCAAGCTCGAGGTATTTGACCTCTTCAGAAAAATCTTCAAGTGCTTGATAGACAAGCGATTTTCCCAGGTATTCGTACGGGGCACCAGGGGTATTGTGCAGCGCAGAAAACTCATATAAAGCGGATGAATAGTAGTGGTCTTTTTCTTTGGCAGATTGTGCGTATTGGGCCTGTTCTAAAAGGGTAATGCCCGCCCGAAAAAGAGCCTCTCGGCCTTCAGCATGTCCGCTAAAAGCGTATCCAATGCGCCTGTATTCTAGCAAGGCGCGCTCATAATCTTTGTTGTCTAAAAAGGCATCCGCGATCTTTAAGCAGCTCACTTGTAGGTTTTGACTGCCGACAAAGATTGTAATCGGTTTTAGTTGGTAATCAGCATCGCGCGCCAGGATCCCCACATGCGTACCTACAAGAGGTAGGTGGCTTACATATGTGATGGGTGGATGGTCGCCAATTTGGAAGTGGAGGTTGTCGGCGCTTTTTTCAAGAGTGATCGGGTAGCAGGTGTCGCTTTGTAATTGGATCTGTGGTAGGTGCATGACCTCTACGCGATTGCGCAAAAGCTGTGAAGGGGGCCCTTTTTCGGAGCCTAGCCACAGGCAATAGCCATCCAGAAGGTTTTTGCGTTCGTGAGCCTCAGGGACGCTGAGTAAAAAACCGATTCCCTCTCCAGTGGCTCCCAGGGTGATCTCTGTCTGCATTCGGATGTTTTCTGGAAAGGAGGCAACAGAGACCATCATATTGACCCAACCGCTATTTTCGAAGGAGTGGGTGATGGCGAGGTTTTTTTGCACAAAAATATTTTCTTGAAATTGCCACCCATCTTTTTGGTGACAATCGAGCTTTGCCTGCTCAAACCATTGGGCGCGGCCCAGAAGAAAGTTTTCAATCTGGGCAAGTAGCACACTTACACTCTCCGTGCGTTTTTTGGGGTCGTAGGCTAAACACTTTTTGGTGATTTTAGCTAACCGAATAGGCACATCGCGGTAGGGGGCGCACTCTTGAGGATCGATGATTTTTTCGAGTTTTGTCTGTTTTTTAAAGTTTTTGAGCGTTCGGTGGGAGAAAGGAAGGTGCAAGGTGAGCATTTTGTATAAAATAACACCCAGTGCATACACTTCGGTTTGGACGGTTGCTTTCTTTCCTGTCGCGCGCTCGGGCGCCATGTAGGCGAGGGTGCCTACAGTTTTGCCCGGTTTTGTAAGGGTGGGGTCCTTCTCGGGGCTCTCCTCTAGCGTTTCTTCCTTTTTATCTGATAGCCGAACGGCTACCCCCCAATCTAAAATAATGACCTCGCCATACTTTCCAATCAAAATATTTTCTGGCTTTAGGTCTCGGTGTAAGATGCCTTGTGCGTGGGCATAGCAGACGGTTTGGCAGATACTTTTAAAGATGGGAATCATCGAGGCAATCGTGGGGCTGGGCTGCTTGCGCAAGAGCTCCAGAAGAGTTGTGCCCTCAATATAGGGCATTGTGTAGTAGGGAAAGGGCTCACTTTCATGGATTGAATAGATCGGAATGATGCCAGGATGTGTGAGGCAGGCTGTGAGTTTGGCCTCTTTTAGAAAGCGATTACAAATATTTTTATGTTTTTTTAGATCCTCTCGAACCTGCTTTAAGGCGATAGTTCGTTGGTAGAGTGGATCATGGGCTAAAAAAACTTCACCCATTCCCCCTTTGGCGATCGATTGTAAAATTTTATAGCGTCCAATGGATTTTGTCATGGCGAAGGTGGGTTTCTAGGATAGGCTTACGTTACCCTCTTGTATAAATATTTGACTATATTTTTTGTCTCTTCACAAAAAACGCTCAAAAGAATATTGTGTTAACAAATACTTGATGAGGGTTTAGATATGTACAACGTAGGGCGAATGAGTCATGACGAAAGGGCAGAAGCTTGTACTGCTGCCTTAATAGGTGTTGGAGCGTTGTCAGCGCTTGCTTGTTTTGTTGTGGGTTGTATGCTGCTTGAAAATGCTCAAAACCATGCAATGAATGAGTGGGGTATCTATGATTATGGGCCCTACATGGTCTACTATCCTGTCTTTGCACCAGGGGTTGAGGAAGCTTTAATAGAAACAGCCAAGTGGACAGGTTTTGTCGCTCTTGGCTGTTTCACAGGCGCTGCAGTGATTGGCTGTCCAGATTAAGTCTATACCTAAAGCGCATTATTAGCAGCTACAGTGTCAGCTGATTCAGCGTGAAAAAACGAGCTATGTTCTTCAAAAGACATCGTCTTGCTACTGCTTGTAGAAGGATAGACAGTCTGTTGACCATATTGGTCATCTTCTTCTTGCTGGCTACCTCTCCAAGGTTCTCTACCGAGATCGGTGGGATTTGGGGTCTCTTGGGTGTAAGAGTATGTAGGTTCTCTGGTAGGGTTGAGGCTAGATGCAGCCAGAACACCACATCCTAAAGCTGTGGCGCCAACACCACCTAGCGTTGCAAGGGCCCAAGGCTTCATCTCTGTGATTCCTTTTAATAGAGTGTTAGATAAATGTTTTGCTGAGTCGATAAAAGATTCGTGTATGCTACCGCCTAGAACGGCACCAAGAGCAACACCACCAATTAAAGCAAGAACTCCTAATGCAAAAAAACCAACTTTTTTTGCGTTAGAAGGTTGATGGAGTGAGTAACCTCCCTCGAAAGAAGAAGTCGACTCTCCTACAGAAGGGTATTGACGAACATCATTCATATATAAACCTCATTTAATAAAGTATAACAATATTATAACATTTTTTGATTAAAAAATCAAACTAATTAAGATTAGTTAATTCTTGATTAAGACTTGCTTGTTAACCAATTTAGATCGCGCTGCCAGATCGCTTTTTCACAACGCATCCCTTTTTCCCTGTTGATCGAATCTTTAAATTCTGTATCCCGAAAATCAAAAGCTTTTCGATAGGTATGCTCATCATTCATCAAGTTGTCTAGAAGGACGACTTTTGCTTCCATTCTTCCAATCATTTGCTGGGGTGATCTACTTTCACTCCTCATTAAATCTATCAAAGATTCGAGCTCTTTTTCCCCCTGTTTGGGGGTATTTCTATATGCCAGTTCATCGGCCATAAAAGCATTCAACTCTTGATTTTTATAAGAATCACCCTTAGGATTGAGTCTGGATGCAGCCAGAACACCACATCCTACAGCTGCAACACCAAGACCACCCAGCGTTGCAAGGGCCCAAGGTTTCATTTCTATGATTCCTTTTAATAGAGTATTAGATAAATATTTTGCTGAATCGATAAAAGATTCGTGGATGCAACCGCCTAGAACGGCACCAAGAGCAGTAGCACCAATTAAAGCAAGAGCCCCGATTGCAAAAAAACCCACTTTTTTTGCGGTAGAAGGTTGCTGGAGTGAGTAGTTGCTCTTGAGAGAAGATACCGCACTGGTAGATTGATGAACGCCCATTGGCATAAGTGAAACCATATTTAATAATATAGAACAATATTATAACATTTTTTAATTAAAAAAATCAATTTAATTAACTATGTTTAACAGTCAATTATTATAGGTATCTTGCAGTCAGAGAATGGGGGTTTTTGGCAACTTCTTGGACTGTACCGGAAGCAATGATTTGCCCTCCTTCTTTTCCTGCTCCAGGGCCTAGGTCAAAGAGATGGTCTGCGGTCTTAATCACTTCTAAATTATGTTCGATGACAACCATTGTATTGCCTTTATCGACCAAACGATTAAGAAGCGTTAACAAAACTTTAATGTCATCGAGGTGTAGCCCACGAGTAGGTTCATCCAAAAGATAGAGGATATCCTTCGTACGTGATTTAGCAAGCTCTCGGCAGAGCTTGATACGCTGCGCCTCACCACCCGAAAGAGAGGGCATTTGCTGCCCCAGGTTTAGGTAGCCTAAGCCCACCGATTGCACAGTTTTGATGATTCGTTGCGCTTTGGGCAAAAAGTCAAAGAGATCCGCGAGCTCATCAATACTCATCTGCAGCAGGTGGCCAAAATGGTACCCCTTGTAGGTGACGCTCAAAGAGCGGGGGTTAAGGCGCATCCCATTACAATCTGTACAGGCAACCTGAATGGGGGGCAAAAAGAGCATCTCTATTTTTTTATAGCCTAAACCAAAGCAGTGGCTACACATTCCCGCTTTTTGATTGTAGCTAAAGTGTCGGGGTGCAAGACCTAAAGTTTGTGCTGTGGCCAAAGAGCTATAAAAGGTGCGCAAGGTACCCAAAAGATCGGTGTAGGTACCTACATCAGAGCGAGAGCTGAGTCCAATCGGGTTTTGATCGATTACGATGACCTTGGTAAACACCTCCTCCTTATTCACCAGCTCTTTGGCAAGAGGGTGGATAACATCGTGCATTAAGGTGGATTTTCCTGAGCCAGAGACCCCTGTTAAACAGGTCAAGACTTTAAGGGGGATCTCAAGGGATAGATTTTTAAGGTTGTGGTTGCAAGCGCCTTTTATAGGAAGGTCTCCTTGTGCCACTCTTTGTTTTTTATCGATAGCGACCTTTTTGCGCCCAGAGAGGTAGGCGCCTGTAAGAGAATCTTTGCTTTTAACCATCTGCGGGTAGCTGCCTTCAAAGGTGATGCGCCCTCCCGTTTTTCCCGCTCCGGGGCCAAATTCAACCAGGTGGTCTGCGATAGAAAGGGTCATGGGGTCATGCTCCACCATAATCAACGTATTTCCCAGCTCTTTAAGCTGCGTGCAAATGGCTGCAAGACGCCGCATGTCATGGGGGTGTAGGCCAACACTTGGCTCATCCAACACATATAAAATACCGCGCAGTTTGCTTCCCAGCTGCCTAGCCAGGTGGATGCGTTGCGCCTCGCCATTGCTCAAAGAAGAGAGTGAGCGACTAAGCGTTAGATAGCCAACCCCAACTTCTACCAAAAAGGCAATCCGAGATTTGAGTTGCTCCAGTACCTCGCTTAAGGCAACGCCTAGATCTCCAGTAACGCAGAGCTCGTCGATAAACTTGCGCAGCTGCAAAATGGAGCAGTGCGTAAGCGAGACAATCGTCGCTTTTTTGATGTAAATATTGCGCGCCAAGGGGTTGAGGCGCGCACCCTGGCACTCCCTGCAGGGAATCTCGTCCAAAAAGGTGCGGGCAAGAGTGCGCGTAGCCTCGGAGCCCTCTTTTAGCGCTTGCAGGAGAATCTCTTCTGTACTTGATCCTCCCTCCTGAAAAAGCGAAAATAGCCGCTCCTGGACCTCTTCTTTTGATAGATCGCGTAGGGGGTTTTGGGGGCCAAGTCCATACTCTACACCCAATCCCTTGCAATGGGGGCACATGCCTGCAGGGTGGTTGAAGGAAAAGGTTTGTACCGTTGGTTTTGTGTATGAAACCCCTGTTTTTTTAACAGCAAAGGCGAGATTGAAGAGTTGCTCTTTTTCTTCACTCAAAATGATTACCTTTGAGCTGGTCAGTTTAAGGGCAGCTTCAATCGCTTCATTGAGGCGGCTGCTCTCCTTTTTTGTAACTTTGAGACGATCAATGACAAGCTCAATCTGATTTTTTTCTTTGGGATTAAAAGCAATGGGGTCGTCCAACTCATGCATTTGTTGGTTGAGGCGGATGCGCAGGTATCCTTGCATACCAAAGGTTGTGAGAAGATCTTCAAACGAATGGTTTTTCTCTAATGCAATGGGTGCAAGCACGGTGATCTTTTGCCCATCGAAGTGGTGCAAGAGATCTTTTACTACCATATCTTTGGTGATGCTCTCAATTTTTTCGCCACTTATCGGGCAGTAGGCGGTGCCCGCATGGGTAAAAAGAAGGCGCAGATAGTCGTAAATTTCTGTCATGGTGCCAAGCGTACTGCGAGGATTTGAGGCGCGTATTTTTTGCTCAATGGCGCAGGTGGCGGAAAGCGCTTCGATGCGCCTGTAGGGGGGCTTGGGACTCTGTTTGATAAATTGACGTGCGTAGGGAGACAAGGACTCAATATAACGACGATTTCCCTCGGCATAGATGGTGTCGAAGGCAAGGGAGCTCTTGCCCGAGCCCGAGGGACCTGTAAAGCAGATGAGTTTATCCCGTGGAAGCGCAACAGAGAGTGACTTTAAATTGTGAACAGAGGCTCCTTCAATGAGGATTTGATCTTTGGCTTGTGCACGTGTTAATACTTTTGTGTTGATAGGCTTAAGGTGAAAAATTTCGTGCAGGGCGCGCCCCGTGGGGGTATCTAGCTGTGCAATCTCTTTTGGCGCTCCTTCTGCACAAATTGTACCCCCAGCTTCACCTCCTTCGGGACCAAGATCGATCACCCAGTCACACGCTTTTACAACATCCATCTGGTGCTCTACGATAACCAGGGTGTTTTTATGGTCGACAAGCTTTTGACAAACGCGCAAAAGGGCTTGGATGTCGTGAAAGTGCAATCCTGTTGTGGGCTCATCCAAAATATAGAGCGTCTTTCCAGAAGGGGGGCGGACAAGCTCTTTGGCCAATTTTAGCCGTTGCGCCTCACCACCCGAAAGAGTGGTGGCACTTTGTCCCAAGGTGAGGTAGCCAAGCCCTACTTGACAGAGGAGCTCGAGTTTTCTTTTGAGAGAGCGAATATGGTCAAAAAAGAGCAGGGCATCCTCAATGGTCATCTCCAGAACGTCGTGGATCGATTTGCCTTTGTAGTGTACTGACAACGTTTCAGAATCAAAGCGCTTGGCGTTACATGCATCGCAATCAATCCAGCAATCATGCATAAAGTCCATATCGATGCGCACCTGCCCCATTCCCTCGCACTTTGCGCAGGAGCCCTCTTTCACGTTAAAGCTAAAGCGTCCAGGAGAAAATCCTCTGGAAAGGCTTTGCTCAAGCCCAGCAAAAAGGGTGCGGATCTCATCAAAGAGTTTGATGTAGGTGGCCGGATTTGAGCGCGGAGTGCGTCCAATGGGGGTTTGATCAATGGCAATGATTTTATCAATTTTTTCAAGGCCCTCAATTTTTTTAAAGGGACCACACTCCATCTTTGCCTGATGTAGCTTGTTTGCAAGCGCTGGATAGAGGGTATCGGTAATTAAGGATGATTTTCCCGATCCCGAAACTCCCGTGATGGCGACCATGCAGCCAAGAGGAATTGTAAGATCGACCTTTTTCAGGTTATGGTAGGAGGCGCCGATTAATTTGAGCATGTGCTCTTTTTGAATCGAGCGCACCTGTTTAGGACTCTCTATTTTATATTGTCCGCTGAGGTACTTGCCGGTTAGTGAGTGCGGATGGTCGAGTAATGCATCAAGAGAGCCATTGACCAAAATTTGCCCTCCTCGGCTCCCTGCATGGGGTCCAAAATCGACTACACGATCGGCAGCACGAATCATCGCCTCATCATGTTCGACAACAATCACTGTGTTTCCAGCATCTCGTAAATTTTTTAGCGTTTCTACCAGCTTGATGTTATCGCGCGGATGGAGCCCAATCGAGGGCTCATCAAGGATATAGGTAATGCCAACTAGACCTGAACCCACTTGAGAGGCCAAGTGCACCCTTTGGCTCTCGCCACCAGAGAGTGAGGGGGCGCTGCGATCAAGCGTCAGATAGCCCAGCCCAACATTGGTTAAAAAGTGCAGGCGTCTCTCAATTTCTCTAACAATTTCTCCTGCGATTTGTCCTTCCAGATCGTCGAGCTCAACCGTCTGAAAAAAGGTGAGGAGCTCTTCGATGGTTTTAGCCGAAAGTTTGTGAATGGGGTGCCCTCGAAAAAGTGTGGATGCTGGATAGGGTTTGATGCGACTGCCTTGGCAGTTTGGGCAACCTCCACTTTTTAAAAGCATCTGCATTTTCTTTCGATAGGTCTCACTTTTGGCCTCAGCCAGCCGCTTGTGCGCTTCAAAGAGGACACCCTGCCAAATCACATAGTCTGTCCAACAAAGGGATCTTCTTGGGTGTGTGAAGTGCACTTTGAGGCGCGTGGGCTTGGATCCATACAAAAATACATCTTTTGCTTTTTTGGGGAGTTTTTTCCAGGGGGTGTTGACTTCAAAACCATAGGTTTTGGCTAGGTGGCGGTAGATGTTGTTGTAGCGGACAGTTTTAAAGGAGGTAGCGATCGAGCAACAATCTTGTGCAATGCTCTTTTCGGGATCGATGATCTTTTCGAGGTCAAACTCTTGGTAGATTCCAAGGCCATGGCAACGCTCGCACATCCCCAGGGGGCTATTGAAGGAAAAGTCGTGGGGCTCTAGCGGCTGGTAGTAGAGGCCTGATTTTTTTGAGTAGGCGTGTGTTGAATAAAAGCTCTCGGTTTGGCTGTCGTGGTTTTGACAGATGAGCATGCCATGGCCCAGTTCGAGTGCAGCCAATACCGAATCGGTAAGTCGTTCTTGATTTTCTGCATTTACTTTTAGGCGGTCGACGACAATTTCGATCGTGTGGCTCTTGTTTTTGTCCAGATCAGGGGCAGAGCTTAGATCCGTGAGTGCGCCATCGATGCGTGCACGTAGGTATCCTTTGCTGATGAAGTGTTGAAATTCCTCTTTAAATTCGCCCTTTTTTTCGGTGGCAAAGGGGGCAAGCAAGACGATTCGTGCATCCTCAAAAGAGGAGATGATCTTTTTGACAATACGCTCTTTACTCTCTGATTGGACAACTTCGTGACTGATGGGGCAATGGGCTATCCCAATGCGCGCATATAGAAGGCGGAGGTAGTCGTAGATTTCTGTGATTGTGCCAATGGTGGAGCGGGGGTTTTTAGAGCTATTTTTTTGTGCAATCGAAATGGTGGGAGAAAGGCCGATGACCTCATCTACAAGTGGTTTTTGTAGATCTTCTAAAATACGTCTGGCCGAAACGCTTAAGGATTGGATATAACGCCTCTGGCCCTCTGCGTAGAGGGTATCAAATGCCATGGAGGATTTTCCCGAACCACTGACGCCTGTAAAGACAATCAGCTCGTTTGTTTGCAGCTGCAAGCTCAACTTTTTGAGGTTATGCACATGTGCATTTTTGATCTGGATGGGCTCTTTTGCTTTTGCCATGTATGGAAGGATTATATCGTGGTGGAAATAAAATCTCAAATATGGTATAAGTAAAACCTTTATGATTAAGCGCACTAAAATTGTTTGTACGATAGGTCCGAGTGTCTCTACGCTCGAGAATATCAAAAAGTTAATTGAGGCAGGTATGAATGTGGCAAGGCTAAATTTTAGCCATGGCACACACGAAGCTCATGCCAAAATCATCGGCTATTTGAAAAAAGCACGAGAGGAGCTAAAGGTTCCTTTGGCTATTGTTTTGGATACCAAAGGGCCTGAAATTCGACTTGGCCACTTAAAAGAAAATAGTCTTCATCTAAAAGCTAAAGATCAGATTTGGCTTGTAAAAGAAGAAATTGAGGGGGATGACCAAGCGGTTACCATCATGCCTCCGCAGGCGATCGATGCGCTGGAAGTGGGCATGACGATTTTGTTTGATGATGGCTACCTGATTACCCATGTGGTGGAGATCGAAGAAAACCGTGTAAAAATTGAAGTTGACCACGGGGGTGTGATTAAGTCTTTGCGTGGCGTCAATATTCCGGGGGTTGATATTGATCTACCTGCCATTACAGAAAAGGATATCTTAGACATAGAGTTTGGTTGCGAGCATGATGTGGATTATGTGGCGGCCTCTTTTGTGCGGTCGGCATCGCAAGTAATTGCCATCAAACAGCTTTTAAAGGAGCATAAAAAGTCAGAAATTGGTGTGATTGCCAAGATTGAAAATCGTGTAGGTGTGGATAACTTCGATAGTATTGTGCAGGTTGCCGATGCCATTATGATTGCGCGTGGAGATTTGGGTGTAGAGCTGCCTCTTACGCAGGTGCCTCGTTTGCAAAAGATGATGATAGAAAAGAGTTATCTTGCGGGTAAGCCTTCGGTTACGGCAACGCAGATGCTCGAATCGATGATTGATCACCCGAGGCCGACACGAGCAGAGGCCTCAGATGTTGCCAATGCGATGTATGATGGCACCTCGGCTGTGATGCTCTCTGGTGAGACAGCGGTGGGGCGTTATCCTTTTGAGGTATTAAAAGTGATGGGTGGTCTGTTGGAGGAGACGGAGCGCGATTTTGATTATTATGACTTTTTCCAAAAAAGCACACAGCGCTCTTTTCATGATGTGCCCTCTTCGGTGACGCAGGCGAGCATCAAAACGGCGTACAGCAGCAATGCAAGCGCAATTTTTGCCTTTACAACAAGTGGATTTACAGCGCGTTTGCTTTCTCGTTTTCGTCCCAAGCCTCCTGTGATTGCCATGACCTCAAACAGAAAGGTCTACCACAAGTTAGCGCTCTATTGGGGGGTGATTCCTTTTTATTGTGAAACGGCCCACTCAACGGAAGAGGCGTATAAACTTTGTAGTGATTTTGCCTTAGAGCGATCCATTGTTGAGTATGGTGATTTAGTGGTTGTAACGGCGGGTACCCCCTTTGGTCGTGCAGGGACAACCAACATGATGATTGTCGACAGTATCGGGGATGTTTTGGTGCGTGGTAACGAGGGGTATGGGTTGCGTACGCATGGGCGTGTGGCCTTGGTCTTTTCGTCTGAGACGCCGGCCTATAGTGTTCGGGGTAAGATTTTGGTCTTGACCAAGTGTGATGAGAGTTACTTACCGCTTTTAAGGATGGCAGCGGGTGTCATTTTAGAAAATCATATTGATGATGTTGAATCGGAGCTCTATTTAAAAGAGGTCTATGAGCTGCTCAATCTGCCTATTATTTTGAGAGGGGAGGGGGCATCTTCTGTTTTACGCCCTGAGATTCTTGTTACCTTGGACCCATCCCAGGCCATCGCCTACAAGGGCCTTATTTAACCTGGACTTTGGGTTTATCTCCTTGATTCTCAGGAATCTTTCTTTTTGCCTTAGCAAGGGCTTTTGCCCTTACTTACGACAAACACCACAAATAACTATACTATCGACTATATAATAAATAACGAGGTTTTTATGTCAGGCACAGATTTATTGAAGGTAGAAGACACGAGAACTTTTCTGCAAGAATGTTGGGAACATTCAGCGGTTAAAGGTGGGTTGGGTTTATTGGCAATAGGGATCATTCTTGGGGCGGGGGCTTTGGCAATCCACTATACTGCACCAGATGGTTTCTTTAAGGATTTAGCGCCTTATATTATTGGTGGCATAGGAAGTGGAGCAGCTGCTGTAGGAGGAGCTATGGTTGGAGCTATAGGCTTGGCGATTCATGAGAGTAGACAGAGCCGTTATATAGTCGATTCAATTTAGATTGACACACTCAAGGGCTAGATTTTGAAGTTAGGGGAAGCTTGGAGAACGAAGTAAACCATAGTTGGTTTGCGAGTTCGAAAGCAATGCCTAGCTTCAAAAG
>Ga0180433_10002084_pt1 | contig 31953 bp, 31 predicted proteins | sample SS_ome_8_FD_132980 | JGI IMG/M metagenome (GOLD analysis project Ga0180433, IMG submission 132980) | Hypersaline lake sediment archaeal communities from the Salton Sea, California, USA - SS_1_D_1 metaG | ecosystem: Environmental > Aquatic > Non-marine Saline and Alkaline > Hypersaline >...
ATTTTTTCTCCAGTTTGGCGATCTGGAGCGAAGATAGTACATGTGGTACAGCGAGCGACAGATCGTCAAAATGGAGGAAAAAGGTTCAAAAAACAGCCGTAACTTGAATTACGCAACAAGCCCATAAGGGAAGTCTGGAGAACGTAGTAAACCATTACTGGTTTATAAGTTCGAAGACAAAGCTTATCAAAGAAATATGGTTTCTAAACAGGAAACTTTAAACTTAAACGACTATATACAAAAAATAGAATTGTAGAGTAGACTGTGGGGAAAATCTCACGGGGTGCTTCTTTGAAGCTGAGATGATACCCGTTGAACCTGAAACAGTTCGCACTGACGGAGGAATGAGAAGCTATGTTTATTCAAATTATTGGTTTTTTGGCTGCTGCCACCTCAACCATTTCACTAATTCCACAGATTTATAAATCCTACAAAACAAGATCAGCTAAAGATATTTCAATCTTAATGCTCATCAATTTCTTCATAACCTCTATTTTGTGGGTTGTCTACGGAGTTGCAATCGCAAGCTTGGCTGTTATTGGATGCAATGTGATTATGATGCTTTTTTCCATTTGGCTACTTCTTTTGAGTGTTAAGTATGATCAAACTTGATCACTATCTAAAGCAAGCCAAAAGCATCTTATGTCTAAATGGCACGATCCCACAAAAAGTTTTTTTTCAAAATTTTGCTCATTTGCCTTTGATTGCAACCGATGGTGCCGCTGACAAGCTTTGTGATATCGGGGTCATCCCAGACCTCATTGCAGGAGACTTAGATTCTACACAGCCACATCAATACCCTGAGACAATCGAAACGATTTGTACGCCGGATCAAAACCTGACAGATTTTGAAAAAGCGTTAGATCTATTGAAAAAACGTGGGCAACTACCTGCCATCATCTGTGGCACCCAGGGGGGAGAGCTGGATCATACACTTTATAATCTATATATCCTGGAAAGGCTTTCAAGAACATCCCCCACCCTCTTTTTCAATACAGAAGAAGATGGATCACAAAAAATAGGGATTTTCATTACCCAAAACCTTGAACTCTCTCTTGCCAAAAACAGCTTAATCTCTCTTCTGCCCTTCCCAAAAACCACTGTAACTACAAGAGGGCTCCAATGGGATCTAACCAATGAGCAGCTAAATCACAAACGTAAATCTAGTGTGCGCAATAGAACGCGTAACTCTTTGGTAACCATCGAAATTACCCATGGCACCCTTTTGCTTATTTGTGCAGATGGCCTTTTTTAGAATTGACGTTGATTGTTTATATAGATTATATATCAGAACTATGGTTTTAAAATCTGACGTTCAAAATGACATAAAGCGTAAAGTAGGCGAAAAAGCCGCCTCCCTTGTACAAAACAACATGTTGGTAGGGCTGGGTTCTGGCTCCACTGCTTCCTGCTTTATCTCTAGTCTCATTGAACGCTGCAAACAGGGGCTCAACATTCAAGCTGTTTGCTCATCCATTCGCTCTGCTGAGTTGGCTAAAGCAGGAGGCATTCCCCTGCTTTCTATGGAGGAAGTTGTCGAAATTGATTTAACGATCGACGGAGCAGATGAAATCAATGCGCAAAAACAGATGATTAAAGGCGGTGGCGGCGCCCATGTGCGAGAAAAAATTCTAGCCTCTACAAGTAAAGAGGTCGTTATCATCGTTGATGAAAGCAAAGTAGTTGAACAACTTGGACAGACTAAGCTTCCTGTAGAAATTTTGCCTTTTGGCTATCGAGCCACCGTACAAAAGATTAAAAACCACGGGTATGAAGGTACCCTAAGAACGGATCTCTCGGGACAACTCTACCTAACAGACAATGGAAATTACCTCTACGACATCTATAAACCAACCCCTTTTACAGATCCCACCAAAGACCATGAGATCCTGACCATGATTCCTGGGGTTTTAGACACAGGTTTTTTCTTTAATTTGGTTGATCGAGTAATTATTGGATATTCAAATGGGCAGATAGAAATAAAGGACTAATGCTATGGAAGTAGATACTACCACACTTATTCCAATCAAATTTGAAAAAATCATGCAGTCGCGTACATACACCTGCATCGTTTTGGCAAGTGAAGAGAAAAAATTTGGGGTCTACACCAATCTTGAAAGTGGCAAGTCTATCCAAGCCCATCTCACCAAAGTAGCTCCTGCACGCCCCTCTACACATCAATTTATCGACCATATCTTTCAGGGACTCGAAGTCTCTGTAAAACAAATCGTCATCAATGAGCTGCAAGATACAATATATTTCGCACGCATCTTTTTAGAACAAAAGCGTGGAGATCTTCTACATATTGTAGAAATTGATGCGCGCCCAAGCGATAGTATTACGCTGGCTCTTACACACAAGGCACCCATTTTTTGCATGCCTCAGGTACACACCAATGCAATCGCTATGGAGGATACAGCGCTCTAATCAATCGCTCTGTCAACCTTGTATGGGCAACTTTTTCATAAAGTTTTTTGAGTTAAATAAAATTTTATTTGATTGTCAGAAGGTCTTATGCTAGCCTCTAATCAGATCTTGATAATACGTTAAAAACTGAGACTATAAAAAACCTATGACTACAAAAACACCAAGCAAAAAAAAGACAAATATGATTTTAAAAAGCTCCCCAAATCATGCAAAAGGCATCTTCATTGTTGCAAATGATAAGGGACTACATACCCGGCCCTCAACAGAGCTTGTTAAATGTGCCACCTGCTTTAAAGCTGAAGTCAACTTACAATACCAAGACCTGATTGTGAACGCCAAGTCACTTTTGGGTATTTTAACACTCGCTGCTAACCGTGGCTCTCGCATCTTTATAGAGGCCAACGGCGAAGATGCTGAGCAGGCTGTACACTCCATTTTAGACCTTGCAAAAAACAAGTTTCACATTCACTATTAGAGACCTATGAACGCAACCCCTGCCACTACTACTTTAAAAAAACGCGATGATGTTTTACCAACCGATCGTTGGGATGTTGAGGCTTTATTTCAGGACTTCGACCAGTGGAAAAAAGCATACAATGCGGTTCTTGAGCAAGAAAAGTGCCCCTACTGGCCCTCATTCTCCTCGTATAAGGGGCGCCTTACTGACAATGTTCAAACTTTACAAGCAGCTCTTATTTTGTACTTTACCATTTCAAGAGAGCTTGAAAAATTATATGTATACGCCCACCTGCGCCATGATGAGGAGGTAACTTTAAACCAGCCTAAGGGCAACTTTCAAACCATTACCTCTATCGTTCAGGAATTTCGCAAAGAATCGAGCTGGTTTGAACCAGAAATCCTCTCGATTGACCCTGCAATCATGAATGATTATCTCCAGGATCCAACAATCAGGGAGTACCAATTCTTCCTTGAAAAGATTTTACGCAAACGTGCCCACACACTTACGCAGGAAAATGAAGAGTTGGCTGCCATGGCTCTCAAACCTTTGCAAACGAGCTCCAAAGCCTTTTCGGCTTTAAACAATGCTGATTTAAAGTTTGCAAATGTAGAAGATTCAGAAAAGCAATCACATACACTTTCGCATGGTCTCTACCAACTCTATTTGCGCTCATCGGATAGAGTCCTGCGAAAAAATGCGTTTGAAACGATGCACAAAACCTATGATGGTTTTGAAAACACTTTTTGTGAGCTTCTTTATGGACAGGTCAATGCGCACCTCTTTGACTCCAAAGCGCATCATTTTAACTCTTGTCTGGATAGCGCTCTTTTTCCGCATAGTATTCCTACAGAAGTCTACCGCAATTTAATCAACACGGTTCGAAGCAATCTTGGCTCTTTGCACAGGTATACAGCACTTCGAAAAAAGAGATTGGGTGTTGATAAACTCCATCTCTATGATATGTACACGCCCCTTGTATCTGATGTTCAGTTAAGCTTTGAATATGAAGAGGCAGAAGATCTAGTGATTCGCTCTGTGGCTCCTCTAGGGACTGAATACCAAGAAATTTTGCGTCAAGGACTCAAAGAGAAGCGCTGGGTAGATCGCTTTGAAAATGAAAATAAGCGCAGTGGGGCCTATTCAAGTGGTTGTTTTGACAGCCACCCCTATATTTTAATGAACTATAGAAATAGTGTACGAGACACCTTCACTTTGGCACATGAAGCCGGCCACAGTATGCACTCCTACTTAAGCCACAGGACACAACCCTACCAATATGCTGACTACCCAATTTTTGTGGCGGAGGTAGCCTCTACATTTAATGAAGAGCTATTAATGGATCTTTTGATGAAGGAATTATCCTCAAAAGAGCAACGTTTGTTTTTGATCAATGAGAAGTTAGAAAATATGCGTGCCACGCTCTTTCGTCAAACCATGTTTGCAGAATTTGAACTCAAAATTCATGAACTTGTCGAAAACAATACCCCCTTTACATCTGAGCTTCTCAAAGAGATTTATATTCAATTAAATAAAGATTATTTTGGTCCAAGTGTGGAAATTGATCCCTCCATCGCCATTGAATGGGCAAGGATCCCCCACTTCTACTACAATTTTTATGTATACCAGTACGCAACTGGGATTAGCGCCGCACTTAATCTTGCAGACAAGGTGCTCAACCAGGCAGAAAAAGCTAAAGAAAACTATTTAACCTTTCTATCTAGTGGATCCACTCTTTTCCCCATTGATTTACTAAAAATTGCTGGGGTAGACCTAACAAGGCCAACTGCAATCGAAAAAGCAATCGCTATCTTTGACTCACTTGTAACCGAATTAGAGAAAAATTTTTAATCAAATGAAAATCTTAGCACTTTTTAAAAAGAAGTGCTAAATTTCGTTGAGAAAAAATGTCCTTTCTGCTATCTTTTTCATTCGAACAAACAAGTTTTTTCAACCCTAGGAGTATACAAAATGACAAAGCAGGCCACAAAAACAAAATTAAAACCTCTTGGAAATCGCGTATTGGCAAAGCGTCTAGACGCGGAGGAAGAAGTCAAGGGTGGGATTATCCTTCCTGATTCTGCAAAGAAAAAGCAGGAGCGTGCCGAAATCATCGCAATTGGTACTGGAAAAAAGGATAAGCAGGGAAACCTCATTGCTTTTGATGTTAAAGTTGGCGATATTATTTTAATGGATAAGTACTCAAGCCAAGAGGTAACGATTGATGATCAAGAATATATGATTCTGCGTGCAGATGACATTGTGGCAATCGTTGAATAATTTAAAGAACTAAGGAGAAATAGTATGACTGCAAAAGATATTAAGTACAAAGAAGAAGCACGACAAAAAATACTCAAGGGTGTGCAAACACTCAGCAGCGCCGTAAAGGTAACACTTGGACCAAAGGGTCGCAATGTGATGTTGGATAAGTCTTTTGGCTCCCCTCACGTAACCAAAGATGGCGTTACCGTTGCCAAAGAAGTTGAGTTAGAAGACAAGCATGAAAACATGGGCGCCCAGATGGTCAAAGAGGTAGCTAACAAGACTGCAGATAAAGCTGGAGATGGTACAACGACTGCAACTGTTTTAGCAGAAGCGATCTACTCTGAAGGACTTCGTAATGTTGCAGCTGGTGCCAACCCAATGGATGTCAAGCGAGGCATTGAAAAAGGGGTCAAGTGTGCCGTAGGTGAGTTAGAGAAAATGGCAAACCCCGTACAAAATCAAAATGAGATCACACAGGTTGCAACAATCTCTGCCAATAATGATGCTGAAATTGGATCAATCATTGCGCAAGCCTTTGAGCGTGTTGGAAAAAATGGAACGGTCACCATTGAAGAAGCCAAGAGTCTTGAGACAACACTGGATGTTGTTGAGGGAATGAACTTTGACCGTGGCTATCTATCAGCGTACTTCATGACTAATCCTGAAACACAGGAAGCGATTTTAGAGGATGCCTACGTCCTAATTTACGAAAAGAAAATCTCTGCGATGAAAGATTTTCTACCTATTCTACAAGCTGTTGCAGAAAGCGGAAAGCCTTTGTTGATTATTGCAGAAGATGTTGATGGTGAAGCTCTTACGACACTTGTGGTCAATCGTTTACGTGCAGGCTTAAAAGTATGTGCAATTAAAGCACCTGGTTTTGGTGATCGTAAAAAGGCGATGCTAGAGGATCTATCTATCTTAACGGGTGCAACGCTTATTAGCGAAGAGCTTGGCATGCAGCTTGAAAAGACGACTATCGAGATGCTTGGAAAGGTCAAAAAGGCTGTGATTAAAAAGGATGAAACTACTTTCATCGAAGGAGCTGGTTCAAAGGATGAGATTTCTAAGCGCTGCGATCAAATCAAGCGCCAAATTGAAGAGTGCACATCTGATTACGACAAAGAGAAGCTACAGGAGCGTCTTGCAAAACTTGCAGGTGGTGTAGCTGTTGTTCGCGTTGGAGCTGCCACGGAAGTGGAGATGAAGGAGAAGAAAGATCGAGTAGAGGATGCGCAACATGCGACAGCTGCTGCGATTGAAGAGGGCATTTTGCCAGGTGGTGGAATTGCATTAATTCGAGCTATTGCGGCTGTTCAGAAATTGGTTGACAGCGCATGCAATGCAGATGAGCGCGTAGGCATCGAGATTATCTGCAAGGCACTGAGTGCTCCTTTGCGTCAAATTGCTGAAAATGCAGGCGTTGAAGGCTCTATCGTTATACAAAAGGTATTGGGTCTTTCAACTTATGAAGGTTACAATGCACGTACTGACGAATATACTGACATGCTCAAATGTGGTATTGTGGACCCGAAAAAGGTTACACGTCTGGCCCTTGAGAGCGCGGCATCAATTGCTGCAATTCTTTTGACAACAGAGGCAAGCATTGTTTCTCTTCCTGAAGAGAGTGCGGCTGCCCCTGCAATGCCAGGTGGCATGGACTACTAATTCTTGGTCTTGTTCACACATTAGAAATCCCCATTTTTTCTACCCCGAGAAAATGGGGATTTTTTCCTTAATCATAATTTGACTTTTTCTTCGGTTTATAGCACCCTACACTGATCATGTTTCGATTAATACGAGTGATTGCATTTTTAGTTCTTCTTATTCTGGTGATTTTTGTTGCCAACTTATGGGTATCGCGCGTAGAGATTGTTGAAAAGTTTCTTTCTAAAAACTTAGACCAGACTGTAACAGTGGGCGCTGTCAAGGTAGGCTTTAATTACCTTGAGCTGAATAATTTTCGTATTGAAAGTCAAAAAGAGAGCCGGTTGGATGTAACCTGCGAAATCAAGAAACTTTCTCTTTATATGTCACTTCTAGAGCTTTTTAAAGAGAGTAAGACGATCGAGGTTGCACTTATCGAGGAGCCTATCATTCATTTAGAGCTCTACAATGCCTCGGGCAACAGAAATAATTGGGCACAACTCATCAACCAACTACCAAAAAAAGTAGAGGGTCCTTTTTACACAATCAATGAGTTGAGCATCAGCGATATTCAATTTCATATTATCCGAGCCAACGAAAAACGTATTTCCACTGCCCCTATTCCTATTTTAACTTTTTACCAATTGGGCTCAAAGCGTCCCTTAACGATCTCTCAAGTGGGGCGTGTTACAGCAGAGGCTATTTTGAGAAGCTTAACCAATAAAATTTATCTAACAGAAATCTTAAGGGAAGCGGTACCACCAGCTCAAAATCTAATGGAGGGGGCTCACTCCCTCTTTCCTGTAAAAAGCACCCCCTCTTTATACCGAAATAGTTTGGATGCCATCAGAAAGCACACCCAAAAAACCAACCGCTATATCCAGGACTTTCTCTTTAAAAAGAAACCTTCCTAAGAGCCCTCATGCAAAAAAAACAGATGCGCCTCAAACGTCTTTTCGATATTGTTTTTAGTCTAAGCGCGCTATTTTTTCTCTTGCCCTTGCTTGCACTGATTGCCCTTCTCATTAAAATCAGCTCTCCTGGTCCCTGCTTGTATCCATCGGCTCGGGTTGGCCGCTTTAGCAGAAAGTTTACTTGTTGGAAATTTCGAACCATGTTTGAGGATGCGGATCTTCAACTTGCCTCCTTGTTGCAAAAAAACAGAACTCTTAACCAGGAGTGGAAAAGATTCTACAAACTTAAAAAAGATCCTCGCATTACCCCTCTTGGAAAATGGTTACGAAAATATTCTTTGGATGAGCTCCCCCAATTTTACAATGTTTTGCGGGGTGATTTAAGCGTTGTTGGTCCGCGCCCTCTTACAGAGAATGAAGTCCGCCTCTACCTAAAATCTAAAGCCAGTAAAATCCTATCGATCCGCCCAGGTCTCACTGGAATGTGGCAAACATCAGGAAGAAATCTGTTAACCTACCCCGAGAGAATCCAGTTAGAAGAGCACTATGTAGATGCATCTTGTTTTTCATTGGACCTTTTTTTAATTCTTAAGACCATCCCAGTAATGATTTCTACAAAAGGGGCTTTTTAGATGAAGATTTTTGTCACAGGGGCTGCAGGTTATATAGGAAGCCATGTTTGCAAAGCAATTGCAGAGGCTGGTCATACACCCATCGCCTATGACAATTTAACAACAGGCAACCGTTGGGCCATCAAATGGGGGCCATTTATTCAGGGTGATATTCTGGAGCAGAAGGCTCTTGATCAAGCCCTCAGACAGTATAAACCTGAGGCTGTCATCCACCTTGCCTCTTTGATCAATGCAAGAGATTCTATGGCGGAGGCTGCAAGCTACTATGAAAACAATCTCGTTGGCACCTTTTGTCTTCTAAAGTCAATGAAAAGCGCAGGGATTTCACACCTAGTTTTTTCCAGTTCAGCCTCTGTGTATGGCATGCCACAAAGACTCCCTATCCAGGAGGATACCCAAAAAAAACCTCTGCACCCTTACGGCTCATCCAAATCGATGGCGGAACAGGTTATCAAGGATTTTCATACAAGCTACGGACTCAATGCGATCTCTTTGCGTTATTTCAATGCGGCGGGGGCAGACAGAGGGCTGCAAATTGGGGAGGCGCGCTCTCGAGAGACCCACTTGATTCCTCGTGCAATCGCCGTGGCTTACGGGGCTTTGCCCTCTCTAAAAATCTATGGGAATGATTTAGGCACAAAGGATGGCACCGCTGTGCGCGACTATATCCATGTAACTGATTTAGCCTCTGCCCATCTAAAAGCAGTAGAGCACCTAATCACTCAACCAAAGCTACATCTTTCTTTAAATCTTGGTACTGGTAAAGGGGTTTCCATCTTAGAAATTGTGCGTGCGGTTGAAAAAAGAAGTGGTAAGCAGATCGCATTAAAAATGGAATTAGCTTCGACAGATGCGCCCTCTTTGGTTGCTGATGCAAGCCTGGCCAAAAAAACTTTACAATGGGAGCCCAAATTTTCTGACTTGGAGACGATCATTGATACAGCGTGCAGCTGGCATTTAAAACATAGTGATTGCAATTTATTCGATTGATTTATAAAATTTCCACTTCTTACGAGCTTGTTCCGGATTAGCTCAGCGGTAGAGCAGTGGACTGTTAATCCATTGGTCGCTGGTTCGAATCCAGCATCCGGAGTTTCCTTAATTCCCTTTAGGGACAATTGATCCTCATCCGAACAGCGACAAAACAATGCGAGAACGAAAAGGAATCATCTTAGCTGGAGGAAGTGGCTCGCGCCTTTACCCTCTAACTCTTACCGTTTCTAAACAACTACTCCCTGTATATGATAAACCTCTGATCTACTACCCGTTATCTGTCTTAATGCTTGCCGGTATCCGTGAGGTTTTACTCATTTGCACGCCCAATGATCTCTCTCGCTTTCAAGCGCTCTTTCATGATGGCTCTCACTTGGGAATAAACATTGAATATGCAGTACAAAAATCGCCAAACGGCCTTGCTGAAGCTTTTTTAATCGGAGAACATTTCATTGACAACCACCCTGTTACATTGATTTTGGGTGACAATTTTTTCTATGGTCAAGGTTTTTCAGATATTCTAAAATCTACCTCCTCGAAAGAAGGCTCTACAATCTTTGCTTATCAAGTCCAATCCCCTACATCTTTTGGCGTTGTAGAATTTGACAATAGCAACCGCGTGATCTCCATTGAAGAAAAACCGGCAAAACCAAAATCCAACTTTGCTATTACTGGCCTCTACTTTTATGATTCCTCTGTTGTCGACTATGCCAAACAGATCTCTCCCTCTGCACGTGGAGAATTAGAGATCACTGATCTCAATCAACTCTATTTAAACAATCAAGCACTACAGGTGGAGCAACTTGGCCGAGGCTTTGCCTGGCTCGATGCAGGCACTCATGGTTCTTTACTGGAGGCCTCGCACTTTGTAGAAACAATAGAGAAAAGACAGGGGTACAAAATCGCCTGCTTAGAAGAAATTGCTTTCAATAATGGGTGGATTTGCCACGCCCTATTGGAAAGACAAATTGAAAAATATGGAAACAACTCCTACGGCAATTACCTTAAAAGCTTAGCATTATGAACGTTATCTTAGTTACAGGTGGAGCAGGTTTTATTGGAAGTCATTATTTAAATGATTCTGTCAAAAACCATCCAAATCAATTCTATATCAACCTAGATAATTTATCCTATGCATCTAATTTATCCTTATTAGACGACATTCAAAACAAACAAAACTATCTATTTATAGAAGGCTCTATTTGTAATAAGCAGCTGCTAACCAAGCTATTTACAAACTATTGCATTCAGGGTGTCGTTCATTTTGCTGCAGAGTCACATGTAGACAACTCCATTTTTGCTCCCGAGCAATTTATTGAGACAAATATCAAGGGGACCTTTCAGCTCTTGGAAGCCGCAAAACAGAGCTGGATGGAGGCACCCTTTTGTTGCAGAGAGCTATATAAGGGAGCACGTTTTCATCATGTTTCCACCGATGAGATCTATGGCACATTGGGGCCTCTAGGGCAATTTTCTGAAACTTCTCCCTATGCACCCAATAGTCCCTATAGCGCATCAAAAGCCTCTAGCAATCTACTTGTTCGGAGCTACCACAAAACCTTTGGACTTAACTGCACAATCAGCAATTGCTCCAATAATTTTGGACCTGGACAACACCACGAAAAATTAATCCCCACTATTATACGTAAAGCCTTAAATAATGAGGCCATTCCAATTTATGGAGATGGTACAAATATCAGAGATTGGCTCTACGTCAAGGATCATTGCGAGGCGATCGAAACGATCTTTCTTTCCAGCGCATCTGGAGAGGTTTACAATATTGGAGGATACCATGAATGTAACAACCTAGAGCTAGCCCAACAAATCTGCCAAATTTTGGATCAATTGATTCCTCGAGGCGACGGACTCCCCTATCACAAACAAATCACCTTTGTCGAAGATCGTCCAGGGCATGACTGGAGATATAGCATTGATGCATCTAAGCTTACTAACCAGTTGAATTGGCATGCCAAAACAGATTTTAGCTTGGCTCTCAAAGAGAGTATCCTTTGGTACTGCAACCTGTACAAAATTACAAAAAGCCCCATATGCACTTAGAAGAAACACCAATCAAAGATTTAGTAATTATACATTTAGATCGATTTGAAGATGAAAGAGGCTTTTTTTTAGAAAGATTCAACAAAAAAAAACTTACTCAATTGGATCTTGATATTGATTTTGTACAAGATAATCATTCAAAATCAAATCCAGGTGTTCTAAGGGGACTACATCTGCAATCTAACCCAAAGCAGGGCAAATTAGTCAGTTGTATTGAGGGAGCTATTTTAGATGTAGCGGTAGATTTAAGAGCTAATTCTAAAACATTTATGCAATCCTTCTCAATCCGTTTGTGTGGTGACGATTCAAAATTGCTCTGGATTCCAGAAAATTTTGCACATGGATTTTGTGTTCTGGGTCATACCCCTGCTCATGTTATTTATAAAGTGAATCAATATTACTCACCCACTGGAGAAATTGGCATACTATGGAATGACCCTGATTTAAATATTTCTTGGCCCTGCATCACCCCTTTACTTTCTCCAAAAGACCAACAACTTTTATCATTTAAACAATTTAGAAAAAGATATATCAATTATGAAATCTCACCAAAAATACTTACTTGAAATCGAAAATCAAGGAAAAGGTTCTGCATTAGAGTCCCTTTATTTATGGCCTGCCGTTGACATGTGGAAGCTCACCTCAAAAGAAATTCAACGCTATATTATCCAAAGAGTTGGTGTCTCTGATTATGAGGTAACCAATCCTATATCACGCCCTTATGTCATGATTCAACAATTACAGGCTCTGCTAAAAAAAGAGCGCATTGGTCCAAAATTTTCTCTTTTAGACATTACATTTGGAGATGGTATTAATCTCTGGCAATTAAGGAAAAGCTTCTCTGAAGCCTCTTTACATGGAATTGATTGCTGCACAGATGCAATTGATACGCATGAAATGGTCAAAAAATCAGGTATTTCCCTATACAAGGGATATATTCAACACTTATTTGCAACAAATGCCCCTGATCCCTTTGATATTATTATCATGCTCAACACATATAGAGGGTGGCAAAGCGCAAAACTAAGAGAAGAGGAAAAAGATCTTCCGCTAATGGCAGATCATTGGTTTGAAAAAAATGGGCGTATTCTCATACTTACAGCTACAGATTGCCAGATCAAACGTTTTAAAAAACGAGGGTATCACATTGTTGACATGGGCAAAGGAGAAGATGCATCTCGCTTTATTTGCCTATCAAAAGAACAGGGATTTAGTCGTTTATCACATTTACTGCGAAAAATCTTCTCCTCCAAGTACTCTCTCAGCAAAAACAGATAAACTGGTTTGATCTGAAAAAATACTTTCTGACACGAAAGGCAAAATTTGCCCCCCAAATTGAAAAACCTCTTGATTCCAAAAATCAATGGATGTCGTTGGTAGAGCAAGGACACTTTTCGGGGCAACGGCAAAGAGATCTTTGCCCAATAAGGGTGGGAGGTAATTGTGAGATCTAAAGTCTCCTTCTGTAAAGAAAAGGTTTCTTTTTGCAAAATGGATTAGGCAAGATTGCTCTTCAAATGAGCTGCAAGTATAGCTATGGCACCCCTCAATAGAAGGAAACTGGGAACTGCTATCAAGATATCTCCCCGTTTCGAAATTAAGTAGTATCACCTTTATTTTTTTTGTAAACATTACAATCAAGCGATCCTTTGGAATAGTTGCCTTTGACCGAATAATAATTTCACGATTGCCTGTCTGACATAAGAGATATGGTTGCTTTAAGCTAAACCCCACCTTCTTCTCAATATCTTCCCTGCATGACAAAACAGGTAGGATTTTCTTGTAATGATTATATTTTAGAACTGCAGGCTGATAAATTGAAATTCTCTGCATCTCTTGGCTATCTGCCCCTAACTCTAAACCCAGCTGGACTCCATTTACAACCTCTTGGCTTGAGCTAAAAATAAATTTAATCTCTGCTTTCTTTCTAAACCTCTTTTCTATAAATTTCCGAACTACCTTTCTAAGTTTTTTATCCCATTTTATATTAGCCTTTTTTGTTTTTTTGGGAGACCACGCCCAGTACATACATGCGATACTCTTTTGAAAACGAGGGAGATGTGAAATATCAATAAATTCATCTGCAAATTCATAGAATGGATATAAACCTTTACGAGAGCAACAAATTAATTGGTCATCTTTTTTCAATGTTTTGTGTAAATTTCTTAAGGCCCCCTGCCAATTTAACAATTCATAGCCAAATTCGCCAAAAAACACCGCTACATATTGCACTATATCGCAACTCCAAGATCGCATATTGCTTGCTTCATTACTTGTGCTACCCTTTCTACCTCCGAGTCACTCAAAGATTGATGGATTGGAAGGCATAAATCATGCTGCGCTGCATAGGTTGCATTTGGACAGAGCTCAGCCTTGCAATCAAAAAAAGGCACTAAGTGCAGAGGATAATAGCGAAAGGTTACGTAAACACCTGATGCTTTTAATGAAAATGCCAATTGGTCCCGTAACTGAGTGGTATTAAGCCGGATACGATAAAAATAATAACTACTTTCATGCCCTTGTCCACAAGAGGGCGGAAGTGTTACTTCCTCAATATCTTGCAACATCGCATCATACATCTCATGAATTTTTTTGCGTCGTTCAATAAAACCTGGGAGTTTTTTTAACTGAACAAGGCCAATCGCTGAGGAAATATCATTCATAATTGCCCTGCGACCTGGTTGATCTATATCAAAAGCCCACCATCTGTTGTCCTGTGGATTCAAATAACCGCTTTTGCTCAATAAACCTAAGTAGATGCCTCTGCCTAATTGTTCCGCTAGTTGAGGGTCTTTACAGTAGACCATCCCCCCATCTCCTGTTACAAGGATTTTCATTGCATCAAAAGACCATAGACCGATATCCCCTAATGTCCCACAAGCACGCCCCTTATATTGAGAAACTGGGCTACACGCATTATCTTCTATCAAAAGAATGTCATTGGCATGGCAAAACTCTAAAATATCATCCATTTCACATGGGACCCCTCCATAATGGAGGAGACATACTGCTTTTGTTTTGGGAGTCATACATCTTTTTATTTCCTCAAGAGTCAAGTTTAATGTATGAGGATCAACATCTGCAAAAACAATCACACCCTTTGCATCTAATATTGCATTTGCTGCACCCACAAAGGAGATAGAGGGCAAAATCACTTCATCTCCAGGTTGAATATCAATCAATTTCATAGATTGAAACAGACCCTCTGTACAACAAGAGATAGACTTTATATGGTTGTGCTCTACTCGTAAAAATTGTGCAAAAGATTTTTCAAATTGATCGGTTTTTGGGCCTCGTCCAATCCAATTTGAGTCAAAGACTTCCTCTACAGCAGATAATTCTTCTTTTCCAAGTGATGGTTGAAAGACATTAATCATGTGATCTCTGGATTTTTTTTATAGAAAGCAAATAGAGGTCTTCGTTTTTCTGAAAATCCTAAAAAGAGGATTTTTTCATAAGAGTCCATTAATAGAACTTCCCATCTCCAACTTTTTTTATAAGCATCAAGAATCATTTCCTCATATTTTTCCAATCCACAAATTTTGCGCTGCCAAGAAAGGTCCTCATTCCATCCAAATCGAAAACCTTCTCCTTTCACTGCAATTTTCTCCCCTTTTTCATCATACATCTCATTCCAGAACTCGTGATCTTCATAAAAAATCACATCATTGACATTTGCATAGAGTTTTTCAAGCAACCCCTGTTTATCCTGAATATGATGCAGCACCGAGAGTAATAATATTACATCGAAAGAAGGTACGCTGTTTTTTGTGCATAAGTCTTTAAAGTCTACTTTTTCCACATTACAATTGTAAAATTGCATTCCTAAACGAAACTTTTTCTCTAATGCCTTCGCATAGTGAATCGCTCCTCCCATAATTCCAGTATCTTCGTAGTCGATCCCACATACTTTATTGGCTCCCAACAACTTTGCCTGAAAACAAAACCAACCACTATTACAGCCAATATCTAAAATGCTCTTATTGGTAAAATCATAGTTAGAAACCATCATTTGCATGCGATCAAAATTATAGCGTTCTCCTGAGCCATAGGGTGTTTTTTCCTCACCTTCTGGAAAAACTCCTACACCTAAATTGTGATAATTATACACCCTCTTTGCAACTTTTTTTAGAGGCTTTGCAGATCCAAGCATATTCATTTCCTATGTTTTTTTCGTAAATTTATCCAACAAGCGTGAAAGGCAATAATTCACTCTTTTTTTTGTGCAATATTGATTCAAGATCTGCTGATCTTGATATGCTCTTGCCCACTTCGAGTTTGGAAGTGACTCCATGATACAGATCTGATCAAATTCTGAAAGTGTAAAATCAATAACTTTCAACTGATTGTGTTTATCAATCAACAAATTGGAAGGTAAGAGATCATTATGAAAAAAATTAAGCTTTTTAAAAAGATCCAAAATCAAAGAACACTGTTTCAGGTACCTTCTTCTAGATAATGCATGGTTGATCTGAAAGGGAACACCTACAAAATGCATAATGATACTTGTTTGATTCAAAGATACAGGCTTAGCTGAAATATCATATTTAGAAAGCAACTGAAGCGCACGAAATTCGTGTTGTGCAACAGGCATAGCAATCTTTGGATCGTAATACTGTGCAAGATGTTGATTAAGCCAATGGATACATTCGACCTCTGGTCGATATTTTTTTTCCACCAATAGATCGCCTTCTACTTTGTGAAATAGAATATCTGCTTCGTAGTGAGTGCCAACTGCTATTTGTAGGTCATTCTGCTGCATACACAAAAAATCATAGCACAAAAAACCCCTTTTCTTGAAGATATGTTTTACATTTTATCTTAGGAGTCAACATGAAATTACTACCTTCAAAAGCGCGTAAATTTTTTGAGCGTAAAACAGCAGATTTGAACTATAAAAGTGCAGTTGGTGGACATTGGGATGATGTTGGAAAGTTACAGTTTGAATACCTCCAAAAACTCGGACTACAGCCGCACCATAAGTTGCTAGATCTTCCCTGTGGTTCTTTGCGTGTTGGACGATTTCTTGTCGATTATCTCAATGACCATTGTTACTATGGTACGGAGGGCAATCCCAATCTGATTAAAGCAGGGCTAAGTGATGTACTTCCGGCTGAAAAAGTAGATGTTGTCAACCTAAAGCACGTAATGTTAGGTGATGAATCTGTCAATTTCCAACAACTTTTTAAAACCCACTTTGATTTTATTTGGGTACATGCACTCTTTGATCACATTCCACACCAAATCATTATTCAATTCTTGAAAGATATTACAAGTGTCATGAATGAAAGCACGCAACTATATGCTACAATCTTCTTAAATCCACATGGTGAAAACTTTAAAGAGCCCATTATTCATCCTCGATATAACAGCATCAAGGATGGGGTGATCACCTTTTCTGACAAAGAGTATTGGCACCATACGATAGAGTTTTTCGAAATTGCGACAAGAGAGATCCCCTCTCTACAATTAGATCAATGTCTTTATGACTACCCGCATCCATTGGGATTGCGCGTCTTAAAATTTTCTAAACAATCCTAAAACACTTGAGGGTGCTATGAAATCAATTTTATCAATTTTTCTATTATTGGCAGTTTGCATACCAAACATGGGCTTTGCAAATACAAAAAAATGGTGTGAAGGGCTTAACTACTCTATAGCCGGTGAATACCTCTATTGGAGAGCTGATCGGCTCGAGCAATACATGCCTGTCAATGGCAATTTTATCTCCTATTTTCAACCAGAATATGATTCAGGTGCCCGCGTAATAGGTGCAGTTGGTTGCAACTGCTGGGAATTTGCTGCACGCTACACCTACTACAATAGCAACAATAACCAACAACGATTAGGTGCCAACGACTTTTTATACCAATTGCGTTACCACCTCAATTACCAAATTGTGGATTTAACTTTCGCCTATACCTTTAATCTCACACCCTCCTGCATCAAATTTAAGCCCTTTGTAGGAGCAAAGCTTGGTTGGCTCAAAGAAACTACAGATCTTGTGCAACTAAATACATCCAAAACAAAAAAGTTTGATACAGATGCATATGGCCCCACAATGGGCGCAGAAATTTCATGGTGCATTTTCAATTGGTGCCTCCCCACCTCCTTAATTGCTCGTGCCGAGTTTTCTGCATTGAGTGCGCGCTCTACATTTGCTGAACCCTTTGTGATTGTCACCATAGGCAATCCTTTCGAAACAAGAGCTCCAGCCTACTCGTTTATTACCATCCAAGATTTATATATTGGACTTGGCTTTTCCCTATGTGGATTTAGTTGTGCCAAAGGGGAACTTCAAGTTGGATATGAAGTTCAAAATTGGACCAACCTTTATACCTTCGTAGGAGTAGAGCATGAACAGGGACATCTTGACTCCTTAGGTCTAGGAGGGTTGGTAGTTCATTTGAGCGCGCACTTTTAAAAGTGCGCTCCAACAACAACTACATAGCCTTCACAGTTGCAAAAGCCCCAGACTACTCCCATGCTATTTAACAAAATGTTTGGCTTCTGGAGATCTGTATACTCTCCCGTTGAAAGAGGAGTCTCCCAGACCTCAGAAGAAAAACCAACCGATTGTGTAATATAATTATAGTAGTTGGAAAAAACCTGAGTTCTCCACGTGCAAATCGCCTCTTCCGAATCATTTAAAACAACTTTTTGTGCGCGGCAATCAAAACCTGGTTGAGAAATAACAACAGGATTTTGCCAACCTCCCTGTAACTTTCGTGCACTCATAATTTCTTGATTGACTCCATTGTATTGCCCCCAAACGACAATGGCATTTCCATTGTTGTTAAGAGATAAATCTGGATTTTCTGCATTGACACCAGCTGTTGATATTGTCTCTGGTGTGCTCCACGTATCAGAAACCAAGCTACTCACCTGAACAAGATTGTACTCATCTGTGCTTTCCCAAATGGCCAGAGCCTCACCATTATTCATGATGGACACCTGAGGCAAAAAGGAATCAATACTCGACTCAGAAATTGTCTCTGGGGAGGACCATGCCCCCAATGCAACACTCCTTGCTGCTTCAATAGTTAAACTTGAACCATCGTTACATTCCCATACTACAACCGAATCTCCACCATCATTTAGTGCGAGCTTAGCTTTATAGGCATTGCAATCAGTTAATGAGACATCTTGAACTGTTGCCCACGCGCCTCCAGAAAAGGTAGAACTTTGTAAAATATATTTATCGCCGAGTGGAGCCGCTGTCCAGATGAGAAGAGCATCTCCATTGTCATTGAGTTCTACCCCAATACTTTCTATTGGATATTGCGAAGAAATTAAGGTTTGTGGGGTCGACCAAATTGCAGATGCATACAAAGACCACTGGATTGAGTAATTTGCCCCATCATATTTTTGCCAAACTAAGATCACATCCCCTGCCTGATTTATTGCAACCGCAGGGCAACTTAAAGCATCACCTACAGCAGAACGGAGAAAAGGTAACCCCCAAGCCCCCTCAGAATATTGGGAGGACTGCACCACGTTTTCTCCACCAATACTGCCGATCCAAGCAATGACAGCCTCTCCTGAATCATTCGTCGATCCGACAGGATCAGCTCCGCTTAATCCCTCTATTCCAATGGGAAGCGGATCACTCCATACAAGTGCCTCTGCATAACTTGCAACACAAAGGAAGACGACTGTTAAAACCAATTTGCTCATATTCATTCTTTTCATACCCAACACCCTCTTTGGCTTAAATCCGTAAAATTGATGACCACAAAGATAAAAAATTTTCTACATCTTGGCAAGAAAATTTAATTTTTAATTTTTCTTTTCCTTAAAAATACTTTATGGAGTAAGGTATTTCATAGAAACTTAATGCGGATTGAATTTCGAGGATTCGCGCAACCAACCCGAGACAAAAAAATGATAAAAAACATTCTACTTTCGTGCTTACTTTTAACTTCAAATTGGCTCATCGGAAATCAAGATTTTGTTGAAAAGAGAAGTTTTGAAAATCTATTTTTAACTACGTGTGATCCAGATGATGGGGTCGACTTTCCATGTTCATACGGTCAACTCTACAACCTGAGTTCATCTACACCAACGATTACCCTTACAAATGCGCCAACCACTCTCTTTTTTGATGCAAGTGACCCCGTGTCTAACGACCTAATCGCAAATCCTGCTGAAGGAAGCATCACAATTTCAGAGCCGGGTATATATTTTATTAGCTTCAATATTTCATTTGATCCACTGAATAACAATAGAAATTGGCACTTCCAAACATTTGTCAATGAGGCGCAACGAGATGAAATCCAAGCTTTTTGGGACCCAAAAAACAATGAGGAGACAATCGTATCCATGAATGGTCTCCTAAAGCTCTCTGCAGGCGATGTATTGTCTATCAAATCCTTCATAAGCGGTGCTAAGACTGGAAAGATGAAAATCTTTGCTAACAATGTCTGTCTTTGGAGAGTTCACTAAGACGTACTGTGAGAATACTATACATCTTAACCATAATTTGTATCTGTTTGCACAGTGCCCTCTTTGCCAAGACGACCATCTGTCTAAACATGATCGTAAAAAATGAGAGTCACATTATTACCAAGTGTTTGGATAGCGTGAAACCGATCATTGACTACTGGGTGATCGTGGACACTGGATCAACAGATGGCACACAGGCTCTTATTCGAGAGTACCTCAAGGAAATACCGGGAGAGTTGCATGAAAGAGTGTGGCAGGATTTTGCTACCAATCGCAACCAGGCTCTGGAGTTGGCAAGAGGAAAAGCGGATTTTTTACTTATTATGGATGCTGATGACTGGTTAGCTTATGATGACGATTTTAAGCTTCCAGATTTCACTCATGATGGCTACCAGATAAAATTCTTCCACAGTTCTGGATCTTTTTATAAACATCTATTGGTGCGACTAGATCTTCCTTGGTATTGGAGTGATGTACTGCATGAATATCTCACCATTCATCAACCCATACAATCTACCATTTTAGATCGTGTGCACTACATGGTAGGCGCCTGTGGATCAAGCTACAGTGACCCAGAAAAATATGCAAACCATGTACATATTCTTGAAGAAGCTCTAAAAAAGGAACCTACAAACTGCAGATATATGTTTTACCTAGCGGATAGTTACCGTTGCATGGGTGACAATAACAAAGCGATTCACTATTACAACAAACGAGTGGCTATGGGCGGTGATAAAGAGGGAATTTACCTTTCACTTCTTCATATTGCACAGCTTTTAGATACGGAACAAGCAAACTTAGAAGATGTGATTAATAGCTATTACCGTGCCTTCCGTTTTTTTCCACACCGTTCTGAGGCTCTTTACTACCTTGCCCAACTTTATAATAAAATTGGGAGACACGATTTAGCGTACGCCCTAATCAAGACAAAAATCTACATCACTCAGCCCACTGATAAAGAAAATGCATTTAGAGAAGAGTGGACTGAAAATTGGGGCTTGTTTTTTCAACTTATTGCATCTGCTTGCAAGTTAAAACGATATCAAGAAGCATTTGTACTCTCTGGTTATTTACTCAAACGAAATGACATCCCTGATCTTTATCATGCTCAAATTTCAACCTACCATCAAACAGCTAAAGAAAACCAACTTATTAAAAGTTAGCTTCGGAGGTCATGATGTATCCCATGCAAGCACACACTCCCCACGCTCGTCCCATATTATTCAAAATTAAATGAGGCTCTCTTAAAATTGAGTATAACCCAGTTGATACAACAGTTCCCCATGTTTCCAAAGAAAAATCAATGCTCTGAATATTAAATTCATAATACCCCGTAGGTTTTATCTCTTTAATTCTCCAGCAAACAATTGCTTCTTCAGAATCATTTAAAGAGACAATCTGATCTCTACAATTACCTCCTGGTTGAGAGATTACCACTGGGGTTTGCCAACTTCCGTTTAGTTTTCTACATGCCACTGATTCTAGATTCATTCCTTCTAATTGACGCCATACGGCAATCGCATTTCCATGAGAATTAAGAGATAAGTTAGGACTATCTGTATTGGCACCAACTGCCGATATAGTTGCAGGTGCTTGCCATACACCGGAGATAAAATCTGCTGCCTGAATCACGCTAACAGTAGGCTCCATACTCTCCCAAACTGCGATCGCATCCCCACTGCTTGCAATGGAGACAATAGGCAAAAACGAGTATATATTTGCTGTAGAAATCGTTGTTGGAACAGACCATGACCCCCACTCCACACGATTGACTGCCTTGACTGATGTCAAGGCTCCATCATCACTATCCCATACAATGATCGCATCGCCCATATCATTTAAAGCAAGAGCGGCATCCACTACATTATTATCAACTGAAGAAAGACTCTGAGGAGTTGACCATATACCTCCCGTGTAACTAGATGCGTGCACGACATATTGATTGCCTAAAGGAAGATTTGTCCACATCAAGATAGCATCCCCAGAGACATTAAACTTTACTGATACATTTTCAAATAGATAATCAGATGCAACCAATGTTTGCGGTGAAGACCATGTGCCAGATGAGTATAGAGACCACTCAAGTGTATATTGAATCCCATCATATTTTTGCCAAGCCAACATAATATCACCGACCGCATTGATCTCTACGGTAGGAGAACATAAAGTACTACCCACAGGTGAACAATTCACAGGAAATCCCCAAGCACCTGCAGAGTAGATAGCTGTTTGAATGACATAATCAGAAGCTACAGATCCAACCCAAGCAATCACTGCCTGATTATTATCATTGATGGAAGAAGCCGGCTCCTCTCCTGTCAATCCATCTATTCCCACAGCCAAGGGCTCGTTCCACACGATTGCTTGCAAATGCGAACAAAATAAAAACAATCCGAGAAAAAATATTTTTTTTATCATCAACTCTTCCTTACAGGTTAAAAATCTTAATCAAAATTAAATCTTACACAAAATCTGGATATTTTTTACAAGCAATTTTAAAATTTAAATGATATTCATGAAGTATGAATGCTATTATGAAGGCCTAAATGCGGATCGTATTTTTTTTATATATTTGCTTTTTTTTAATCCACCCTTTGATATCTAATCTACTAGAATGTCAAGAGGTTGTGTCTGAAAAAAAATCAAACGCAGTGTATGAAAAAATAGTAGAAAACACTTCCGAAAAGCAAGCCGCTACTTCTGATCTTGATTATAGTTTTAAACCAGGGTGGTATTATATTTACCAAAAAGAGGTACTAGAAGAGCTCCCAACATCTCTAGAATATTACAAGTCCAATCCATCCACAAAAGAAAATAGCTACAATTGCAATGATTCCACTTGCCAAGCAAAAAAGCACTTTTGCCTTCCTATCATTGGCACTCTGTTGGGAGCTTGGGGTGATGGTCGGAGCTTCCAAGATGGTTATACTGGGGGTGAAGTATTTGCAGCAGCCTACAACCTTGGTGCCCGATGCTACCCATTTATTGATGCTCAATTTTTACGCATGAGTGATACAGGAAATTTTGCATCCAATGTTGGCTGTGGATTTAGGACCTTCTCTCCTCATTTTACTGAAATGGTTGGAGTAAATGCCTTTTTTGATTATAGGCGCCTTGTAAAACAGGATCTATATCAACTAGGAATAGGGGCTGAGTTTATTGGAAGATGTTGGGATCTTCGTTGCAATGGTTACATTCCAGTTGGACAAAAGCGTTGTGTATTAACGCGAGAGACAATCAACTATTCTCCAGGTTTTACAGCTGTCAGGGAAGATGATTTTTTTTCTATGTGGGGATTAGATGTTGAAATAGGGCATCATTTTATTTGCAACTGTTGCATTGATTTATATGCTGCCCTAGGTCCCTATTTTTACAATTCTGTCTGTTGTCAATCCATCATCGGGGGAGCTGGTAGAGTTGTGGCAACTTGTAACCGTTATCTTTCTTTACAACTTTATGCAACACATGACGCTCTTTTTGGAACAAAGTTTCTTGGCGAGCTGCGCATTTCTTTTTCTTTCCCATCTCTTTGCTCAGGAAATAGATGCAGATCCCTTTATAGAAGAGTTTATAGAAATCCAATCATCGTTACAGAAAAAATCGACTGCTGGGAATCAAATTTTTAAAAAAAAAGTTTCTTTAAAAATTCTTTATCACATATCATCCTTCACATAAACCTAATGTTACTTCAACTTTTACAAAGTAAGGTGAGCAAAAGATATGCGAAGAAGATTATTACTATTATTAATCCCCCTCATTCTAAATAATTTATGTGAAAGCAATAAGTTGTCAGCGAACAGTACTTCTAAAAATTTACATGCCGCCAAATGCAATCCTCAGCCAGGCCCCCCTGGTCCTGTTGGTCCTACTGGTGCTACTGGTCCAGGTGGTGGTGGTGGTGCAACGGGCGCCACCGGAGCGACAGGATTTACTGGCACCACCGGACCTACCGGTTTCACAGGTACTACCGGAGCGACAGGATTTACTGGCACTACTGGACCGACAGGATTTACTGGCACCACCGGACCGACAGGCTTCACAGGTACTACAGGACCTACCGGTTTCACTGGCACTACTGGACCGACAGGATTTACTGGCACCACCGGACCGACAGGCTTTACAGGCACTACCGGACCTACCGGTTTCACTGGCACTACTGGACCGACAGGATTTACTGGCACTACTGGACCGACAGGTTTCACAGGTACTACCGGACCGACAGGCTTCACAGGTACTACAGGACCCACTGGTTTCACAGGCACTACTGGACCGACAGGATTTACTGGCACAACAGGACCCACTGGTTTCACAGGCACTACCGGACCGACAGGATTCACTGGCACTACCGGACCGACAGGCTTTACAGGCACAACAGGACCCACTGGTTTCACAGGCACTACTGGACCGACAGGATTCACTGGCACTACCGGACCCACTGGTTTCACAGGCACTACTGGACCGACAGGCTTCACAGGTACTACAGGACCTACCGGTTTCACTGGCACTACTGGACCCACTGGTTTCACAGGCACTACTGGACCCACTGGTTTCACAGGCACTACTGGACCGACAGGATTTACTGGCACAACAGGACCCACTGGTTTCACAGGCACTACCGGACCCACTGGTTTCACAGGCACAACAGGACCCACTGGTTTCACAGGCACTACCGGACCTACCGGTTTCACAGGCACTACTGGACCGACAGGATTCACTGGCACTACCGGACCGACAGGCTTCACAGGTACTACCGGACCGACAGGCTTTACAGGCACTACCGGACCTACCGGTTTCACTGGCACTACCGGACCGACAGGCTTCACAGGTACTACAGGACCCACTGGTTTCACAGGCACTACTGGACCGACAGGTTTCACAGGTACTACCGGACCGACAGGCTTCACAGGTACTACAGGACCTACCGGTTTCACTGGCACTACTGGACCCACTGGTTTCACAGGCACTACTGGACCGACAGGATTTACTGGCACCACCGGACCGACAGGCTTCACAGGTACTACAGGACCTACCGGTTTCACTGGCACTATTGGACCCACTGGTTTCACAGGCACTACTGGACCCACTGGTTTCACAGGCACTACTGGACCGACAGGATTTACTGGCACTACCGGACCGACAGGCTTTACAGGCACTACCGGACCCACTGGTTTCACAGGCACTACTGGACCGACAGGATTCACTGGCACTACCGGACCCACTGGTTTCACAGGCACTACCGGACCGACAGGCTTCACAGGTACTACTGGACCGACAGGATTTACTGGCACTACCGGACCGACAGGCTTCACAGGTACTACTGGACCGACAGGATTTACTGGCACTACCGGACCGACAGGCTTCACAGGTACTACTGGACCGACAGGATTTACTGGCACCACCGGACCGACAGGCTTCACAGGTACTACTGGACCGACAGGATTTACTGGCACCACCGGACCGACAGGCTTTACAGGCACTACAGGACCTACCGGTTTCACAGGTACTACCGGACCGACAGGATTTACTGGCATCACCGGACCGACAGGTTTCACAGGTACTACCGGACCGACAGGATTTACTGGCATCACCGGACCGACAGGCTTTACAGGCACTACAGGACCGACAGGATTTACTGGCACCACCGGACCCACTGGTTTCACAGGTACTACCGGACCGACAGGCTTCACAGGTACTACAGGACCTACCGGTTTCACAGGTACTACAGGGCCCACTGGTTTCACAGGTACTACCGGACCGACAGGATTTACTGGCACTACCGGACCCACTGGTTTCACAGGTACAACAGGGCCCACTGGTTTCACAGGTACAACAGGGCCCACTGGCTTCACTGGCACTACCGGACCGACAGGCTTCACAGGTACAACAGGGCCCACTGGTTTCACAGGTACAACAGGACCGACTGGTTTCACAGGTACTACCGGACCGACTGGTTTCACAGGTACAACAGGACCCACTGGTTTCACAGGCACCACCGGACCGACAGGCTTTACAGGCACTACCGGACCGACAGGCTTCACAGGCACCACCGGACCGACAGGCTTCACTGGCACTACCGGACCGACAGGCTTCACTGGCACCACCGGACCGACAGGTTTCACAGGCACTACTGGACCGACAGGATTCACTGGCACTACCGGACCGACTGGTTTCACAGGCACAACAGGGCCCACTGGTTTCACAGGTACTACCGGACCGACAGGCTTCACAGGTACAACAGGACCCACTGGTTTCACAGGCACTACCGGACCGACAGGATTCACTGGCACAACAGGGCCCACTGGTTTCACAGGTACTACCGGACCCACTGGTTTCACAGGCACTACCGGACCGACAGGATTCACTGGCACAACAGGGCCCACTGGTTTCACAGGTACTACCGGACCGACAGGCTTCACTGGTACAACAGGACCCACTGGTTTCACAGGTACTACAGGGCCTACCGGTTTCACAGGTACAACAGGACCCACTGGTTTCACAGGTACTACAGGGCCTACCGGTTTCACAGGTACTACCGGACCGACAGGCTTCACAGGTACAACAGGACCCACTGGTTTCACAGGCACTACCGGACCGACAGGTGCTACGGGGGCTACTGGGGCAACAGGTGCTACGGGTAGTGGCCCCGTGCCGGCATATGGACAGCTCTATAATTTAATTTCGTTTACACCAACAACTGCACTCACTGCTGGCCCCACAATTCTAACTTTTGGCTCCAGTGGCCCTAGCTCTGATACCACCATTTCTGCTGCTGCCGGAACAATTGAAGTATTAACTACAGGGACATATGTTGTGAGTTTTGATATTTCGTGCGATCCAACAGCTAATGCTAGAACATGGGCCTTTCAGATATTTGTGAATGGGGTCGTAGAAGATCCTATTCATATAAGCTGGGATGCGACAAATAATGAAGAGGGAGTGCACTCCATGAGTGGAATTCTAGATCTAACCGCAAATGACATAGTAACTGTAAGAGGGTTTATTACTGCCGGCGCAAACGCCTCATTAGTAGTATTTGCGCAAAATCTTCACCTCTGGAGAATTGATTAAATAGACTAATACCCACCCATAATATGAGATTATACTCTTTTGTAGTAACAATCGAATATCCATTCGTTAGCTTTAACTACGGCATTGGGTTCTAAACTGGTTGCGTACAGTGGCCACAGCGGTTGACGTTAAGGGGAATATCCATCCCACACTGACCACACTTTTGTGTGGTCACCTCCGCCTCCTTGGCTCTCTTTAATTTTCCCATCAACTTGATCACCAAAAAAATCACAAAACTGATGATCACAAAACTGATGATCGTGTTGATAAAGAGGCCATATTTCACCGAAATCGGCTCTACACCCTCTCTGCCCTTTTTTAAGACCCACTCAAGGTTGCTAAAATCTATTCCATCGATAAAGTAGCCAATAAATGGCATGAAAACATCGGCCACCAAAGAATTGACAACCTTACTAAAGGCGGCCCCAATGACAACCGCTACCGCCAAATCAACAGCATTGCCTCGATTGAGAAAGTCTTTAAAATCGCTAAAAAATGAAGTTGCTCTTTTTATAATCATATCGCTACCTATCGTAAAATGAGTAATAGCAAAAATCCAAAGAAAAATCCGCTAGAGGTCAAAATAGGCTCTTTAGAGCACTCCCCTTTGCCAATCAACTCCTCGACTCCTAAAAACAAAAGAGCTGCCGCTGCAAAACTAAATAGTTCTAGCACATAGCGCCTCGGTAGCACCTCAATTAGATAATTGCCACTCCATGCTCCCAATGGAAGCATCAAGGCCAAACAAACAATCACTAAGATCTGAAAAAATTTCATCCAATTTCTAGAAATCAAGTTAGTAGAGACTGTAAAATTAAGCAAAAATCCACATAAACAAAGAGATAAGGCAATCACTACTCCCATATGTCTGCCTGCAACAAAAGCCAAGGCAATCAAAACCCCATCAATTAAAAGATCCAATGCCGCAGCGAGCACAAGGGTAAACTGCGAAAGACCTGAGAGCTTTGAAAAGAGTTTTCGCAAAATTAGCATGAAAAAGGCTCCCAATAAAAAACCAAAGCCCATACGCCAAGGAGCATCGAGCACCAATAATTTTGGAATTAACTCTATAGCCACCGCTGCAATAATGACTCCGGCAACCAGATGCTCAAAAAATCTAAACAATTTCTCTTTTGGGTGAAAACAAAAGGCCAAAAGCCCCCCCAGCAAAGTTGCTCCCATTGGAACCAAGGCATACCAAGTTGCATTCGTCACAGAAAAACTCATCCCACATCCCTTAAAAAATCAGTTGAATTCACATATAGCACAAACATTGAATTTATCGTCGATTTTCCCTACTCTGCTGCCAATGGAAAAGATCCCCTGTTTTGACGCACAAATTTCTGCTGGTTTCCCCACAGCCACAGATGATCATATTGAAAAAATGATCGATTTAAATGAGCATCTTGTTGCCCACCCCGCCGCCACTTTTTTTGTGAAAGTAGAGGGCAACTCTATGCAAGATGCAAATATTTATTCCGGAGATCTGCTCATTGTCGATCGGGCCCTAATTGCAAAAAATAGAGATATTGTGGTCGCCATGCTCAATGGCGAATTCACAGTGAAACGTCTGATAAAAAAAGAGACCTCTATCTCTCTTGTCGCCGAGAATAAAAACTACTCTCCTATACACATAACCCAAGAGAGTGATTTTCAAATTTGGGGGGTTGTCTCCTATGTCATCCATCGTACTCGTTGATTGCAACAACTTCTTTGTTTCCTGTGAACGCGTTTTTAACCCAAAACTAGTCGGCAGACCCACTGTAGTCCTTTCGAACAATGATGGCTGCATCATTGCACGCTCACAAGAGGCCCGTGCTCTACAAATTCCCATGGGAGCCCCTCTTTTTAAATATAGACAATATCTAAACGATCATAATGTTGCGATTTGCTCTTCAAACTACGCTCTTTATGCAGATATGTCCCAGCGCGTCATGGCAACCTTACAAACCTTTGGCCTGCCCCTAGAGATCTACTCGATAGATGAAGCCTTTTTGGAGGTGGAAGAGGGTGAAAATTTAGATACTCTTTGCCATCAAATCCGAGAAAAGGTTTTTAAATGGACAGGTATTAGTGTCTCTGTAGGAGCTGCTCGCACCAAAACCTTAGCAAAAGTTGCAGGTAGCTTTGTAAAAAAGGATCCTACATTACAAGGTGTCTACATCCCAACAAATCAACAAATGCAAGAAATTTTAAAAGAGTTTCCTGTAAATAAAATCTGGGGTATTGGAAAACAACTGACCACACGCTTGGCTAAACAAAATGTCCACCTAGCCTCTGAGCTAATCAAAAAACCAGAAAGTTGGGTACGTAAATATTTAACAGTTGTAGGTTTAAAAACAGTCTATGAGCTCAAAGGCATTGCATCTCTACAATTAGATGAGCTCTGTTCCCCAAAACAATCCATCATGACCTCTCGTTCATTTAGGAATCCCATTTGTAAAAAAGAGGAATTACTTGCACAGATTCTACATTTTGTCTCAAAAAACTCTCAAAAACTACGAAAGGAAAATCGACTCGCTAGCTGGATGCAGGTTTTTATTATGAGCAGCCCTCACAAAAAAGATCGTTTTTATCAAAACCACTGCCTCACAGAGTTTAGTGAACCGACTGATTACCGCCCGATATTGCTTGCGCAAGCAAAAACCCTCTTTGAAAAAATTTTTTCTTCTGGACATGAGTACAAAAGAGCAGGGGTACTCTTTGGGGGCCTAATCGAAAAAGAGAGCATTCAACAAAGCCTCTTTGTGCAAGTTGATCCCACCATAATCAAAAAAAAGCAGCAAACAATGGCTCTTCTAGAGAAGATCAACCAAAAATACAAACGGCCTATCCTCCGCTTTGCTTCAGAGCCCCACCGTGAGGAAAGTAAGGAGTGCTCAGCGCAATTTACAACAAATTGGAATGAGCTTTTGACTATTCAGATTTGAGATAGTACCATGGTACCATGGATCAAATTTTTGGAATTGTTGAACGCCTGACCTTCCAGAGCCAGGAGAGTGGCTTTGCCGTGCTGAAGATCAAACAGCCCCGCAAGCAAGAGCTCACCACAGCAGTTGGTTCCCTTGCACACATCAAAGCAGGTGAAAGCATCCGATTGCTTGGAGAGTGGAAATCTCATCCCAGCCATGGTAAACAATTTGAGGTCAAAGAGGTTGAAATTGAAGCCCCCTCCGATCTCTACGGCATCCAAAAGTATCTAGAATCGGGTCTCATTCACGGCATTGGCAAAACCTACGCAGAACGTATTGTAAAAAAATTCAAAGAAAAGACGCTCGATGTAATCGATCAGCGTCCAGATGATCTACTCAAAGTTTCTGGCATTGGCAAAAAACGTCTCAATCAAATTAAGGGCTCTTGGCACGAGCAAAAAGCTGTGCGTGAGGTGATGGTTTTTTTACAAAAATACCATGTAAGCCCTGCCTATGCACAAAAAATTTATAAGATTTATGGCCAGGAAACGATGGAGCGGATGAAAGAAAACCCCTTTCATCTGGCTACACACATTCCAGGTATTGGTTTTAAAACAGCCGATCGCATTGCAGAAAACATGGGACTGCCTAAAGAGGCAACCCAACGCATCGATGCTGCTATCGAATACCACCTGGGCGAATTAGCCTCCCAGGGACACGCTTGCTTTCCCACAGAGGAGTTTTTGCAACACATTGAACAGATGGTCGAAAGTTGCGGCAAAGAGCGTCTGGATGTCTTAACGGCAGAAGAGCGGATTATGCAAAAAAGAATCGGGGATACCGATTTTACATGGTCCAAAAAGCTCTATATTTGTGAACAGGGCATTGCCAAGGAGCTTAAGCGGATCCAAGAGAGTCAATGCGGCTTAAGAACAGTTGATACAGAAAAGGCAGTAACTTGGGCAGAAAACCTTCTCAACCTAGAGCTTGCCAATCAACAAAAAAGGGCGGTTGCCCTCTCTTTGGAAGAAAAAATCCATATCATTACGGGAGGGCCGGGTACAGGAAAAAGCACGATCACAAAAACGATTCTTGAGGTTACATCCAAACTGACCCATAAAATCATACTAGCTGCTCCAACAGGACGTGCTGCCAAGAGGATGCATGAAATTACGGGCAGAGAGGCCTCCACCATTCACTCGTTACTACAGTACGATTTTAAGAGGGGCTCCTTTAAGCGCAACCGCACCGATCCCATTGATTGCGATCTACTGATTATTGATGAATCGAGCATGATCGACACCTATCTTATGTACCACCTGCTGCGCGCGATTTCTGATGAAACACGGCTCATTTTAGTTGGAGACATCAATCAGCTCCCCAGTGTGGGGCCCGGAAATGTACTCAAGGACCTCATTGAAAGCGACCAGTTTACCGTGACCTGCCTTACAGAGATTTTCAGGCAGGCCAAGGGCTCCAAAATCATTACTAATGCACACCTCATCAACCAAGGTGAGTTTCCCGATCTAACGGCAGAACCCGACAACGACTTTTTCTTTATCGGAGCAGAAACTCCCCAGGAGATCCTGACAAAAACGATTGAGCTTGTCACCCAACGCCTTCCCAAACGCTACCGCCTCCACCCTACAGATGATATCCAAATTCTTTCTCCTATGAGGCGCGGTGAGATTGGAATTGATAATCTCAATGTTGTAATGCAAAAGGTGCTCAATGAGCGCGCTTTGGGACTCAACTATGGGGGTACGCGCTTTTCTGTAGGCGATAAGGTGATGCAAATTCGCAATAATTACAACAAAGAGGTCTTTAATGGCGACATTGGCAAGGTGATTGGCCACAACCTCGAAGATAATACGTTAGATGTGCTCTTTGATCGAAAAAAGGTGCCTTATCGCCTGGCCGAACTAGATGAGTTGGTGCTTGCCTATGCCACCTCGATTCATAAGTACCAGGGGAGTGAGTGTCCGTGTGTGATCATTCCCATTCATACGAGCCATTTTATGATGCTGCAAAAAAATCTACTCTATACGGGTGTGACGCGGGGCAAAAAGCTCGTAATTCTTGTGGGCTCGGCAAAGGCGATTGGCATGGCGGTCTCCAATGACACCGCAGGCGCC
>Ga0180433_10002085_pt1 | contig 31952 bp, 26 predicted proteins | sample SS_ome_8_FD_132980 | JGI IMG/M metagenome (GOLD analysis project Ga0180433, IMG submission 132980) | Hypersaline lake sediment archaeal communities from the Salton Sea, California, USA - SS_1_D_1 metaG | ecosystem: Environmental > Aquatic > Non-marine Saline and Alkaline > Hypersaline >...
CCAGGCGAAGAAGCGAGGGAGCGAAAGCTTTTGCCCCAGCTTCTTGAAGGAGCCGTAGAACTCCTTCCTCATCCTGCGCGAGAGTATCCGGTAGATGGTTCTCTCTCCCAGATTGAAGTGGCGCGCTGCTTGCGCCCGGCCCATCCCCAGTCCACCGCCGCCGCCACATCCCGCTATCCACCGCCGCTACCACATCCCGCCAATGACGCCTACGGCGCATAAAAGCCGCGTCCTGGCCTCTAATACCGAGATAGCTGCCATTACCCATAAGGGGAGACTCCTTTTGTGCTCTCTACACAATCTTACAGGAGGCTTCCCCCTGCCACTATCTATGAACCTCTACAATATCTCATAAATCTGGTCTAGGGCGTCGCTCTGGCGGGCATGTCATCGCGCGTGCCCGCACGATCCGCGCTCCCCACACCGCACCGTGAACGGTATGCAGTAGCCTTGCAGTGCTTGCTGCGGCTGCCCCTTCGTCCGCCGGGTTCCGGTGTTTCAAGTCCAGCATTGGCATTGCGCCCGTTTTCTGCTAGAGTAGTTATTCGGACTCATACGCGGAGCGATCCGATGAAGCGAACGTACCAACCGAAGAAACGTAGAAGGCAACGGGTGCACGGTTTCCGTGCGCGTATGCGCACGCCCGCCGGACGGCGGATTATAAAGGCCCGGCGGGCCAAAGGGCGCGCCCGGCTGGCGGCGTAGCCGGAGCGGCGGATTGGCTCGGCTCACCACTCTGCGGTCAACAAGAGATTTTGACCGCGTCTTCCACGAAGGGAAGTTCACGGTCAAGGATAACCTGGTTATGCACTTCGTTACTACCGGGGGGGAGCGGATTCGATTCGGATTCGTCCTTCCGGCCAAAGTCGCAAAGGCGCACCGGAGAAACCTGCTGCGCCGCCGGATGAAGGAGATCCTTGGCGCGGCGCTCCCGGGCATCAGGGCAGGCCACGATATCGTGTTTGCCGTGCGCGAGGACAAAGGCGATAGCTTCTCGGACCTTGAGGAAAAGATGACGTACCTTCTGTCTAGCCGGGGCCTGATTGCGGAGGAAACTCCGTGAAGCGGCTGCTCATTGCGCTCATCGAATTCTACCGCCGCGAGATTTCGCCGCGCGTCCCGCCCACGTGCCGCTTCACGCCCACGTGCAGCGCGTATGCGCGAGAAGCCATCGAGCGGCACGGCGCGCTTAGAGGCTGCCTGCTTGCGTCATGGCGGATACTCCGCTGTAATCCCTTCTGCAAAGGCGGCTATGATCCGGTTCCGCCCGCACGCACGCTGGGCGATGGGGGCGAAGCTGAGCGCCACGCCGCAGCCGATAAAGATGCAGACCGGGACAGAGCCTCCGATAACGATTCCGCGGTCCAGTTCGCCAAAACCTAAATGCTTAAAACGCTTCACAACCTGTATCCCGCGCTTATCACCGTTGTTTCCAGAGGCGGCGAGACCTTTAGCGACCTGGTGCAACAAACCGGCATCGGCACCTACAAAGGCCTGACCGGACCCATCGCCGAGTTCGTGCTCTACATCCTCATTGGCGTCTATTTGCTCCTGGGCAGCTTCGGCCTGGGGATAGTCCTCACTGCCGTGGTCGTCCGGCTGCTCCTGCTGAACCTGACTATCGCCCAGATACGGATGATGCGCGTAAACCAGTATCTCCAGCCGCTCACGAAGAGAGTCCAGCAGCGCTACAAGGGCGACAAGCAGGAGCAGAACAAGCGCCTGATGGAGCTCTACGCCAAATTCAAAATGAACCCGCTCGCGGGATGCTTGGGAATGGTCATCCAGATACCGATATTCTTCGGCATCTACCGCTCGCTTTACGACCCCATATTCCTCGGCCATAGCTTCTTCGGCGTGCAGTTACTCTTCCCGATGAACCTGTATTTTGTGCGCAATCTCGGCAGCAACACGGATCTCACGCATGTCATCTTCGACTACATTGCGGAAAACAACATGTGGGGCTACGTGTGGCAGTGGAGCTTCCAGCGGGGCGGCACGCTCTACGAATGGGCGCTCTATTGGCCGGCGCTGCTGCTAGTTGTGCTTTACATTTTGAGCTCGTTCTGGATGCAGCGGGTGATGCGCCGCGTCAGTGAGCCCGATCCGGAGCTCAAGGCCATCCTGGACGCTGCGGACAAAAGCAAGAAAAATCCCGCAGAGAAGAAGCCCCCCGACATCGGGGAGCAGATGCAGCGCAATATGCGCTTTATGACCATATTCTTGGTGCTCATCGCGTTCATCCTCTCGACCGGCGCGCTGCTCTACTTCTTTATGCAGAACCTGCTGATGATAGTGGAGTACACGCTCATCCCGCGCACGCTGAAGCTTGGTTTTTCCGCGGCGGACGTCAAGGAGGCGCTGGTGGCGATAGACAAGGGGCGTTCATTGACGGGCGAGGAAAAACCGGCCGATGATGTCGCCCAGGCGCCGCTTAGAAGGCCGCAGAGCCGCGGATTCAAGAAGAAGAAGTAACCCACTGGGGGGAAATATAAATGGACAGACGTGTTCTCACCGGGAGCGACCCGGATATCCTGGAAGCCGAGTTGCGCGAGCAGTTCAGCGGGCTGGATGTCCTCGTATGGCGAGTGCCGGAAGAGGGCGAGGTGACCGTGAGCGCGGTTCCGGCGCACCAGGTCTACGAGTTCATCGAGAAAATCGCCCTGAAAATCAGCCGGCTGATCGACCGCTACTCCAGCGTGCGTGTTAAGCCGGACCGCAATGAACGGACGCGCATTCTCGTCATCATCCACAGCCGGGAAGTTGGCGCTTTCGTCGGCTGGCACGGGCAGACGCTGGACGCTATCGAGCTGGTATTGAACGCCGTCGTGAGCCAGAACGTGGGGCACCGGATGGAGCTCACCGTGGACATCGACCAGTACCGCAAGAAGCGGCAGAGCTTCCTAGACGCGCTAATCAAGCGCACGGTGCGCGAAATCGAACAGGACCACACCGAGCGCCCGCTGCCAAACCTGCTGCCCAAGGAGCGCCGCTACGTTCACACCGCGCTTTCCGACCACCCGTATATCACGACCGAGAGCCGGGGGCGGGGCTCGCGCCGCACGATCCACCTCGTTCCGCGCACCGACCTGGAGAACAAGGAGTAGGCAATGGAAGAAAAGCGACCATACCGCAGGCTGTATCGCGAGAAAAAGGGCCGGATGATTACGGGTCTTTGCCAGGGCATCGGCGAGTACTTCGCCATAGATCCCGTGATAGTGCGCCTGGCGGCGCTGCTATTGCTCGTTTCGCCGGTGGGCTTCGGCGCATTCCTGCTCTACTTCATCTTCTCCATCGTTGTGCCTTCTCGGCCTAGCGAAAACTAACACGCACCACACGTGGCCTGTCCTCCAGGAGTACGCGGTGCTGACCAGCGACGCCCTTAATTGCCTGCATCCTAAGGCTTCGTCTTGGCTGCTTTTCCCCATCCAAAGCCAAAAACCAACAACCAACAACCGCTCCCGCCCTCTAGCCTAATCCCCGCGCATTGGGTAGAATGCTTTCGGAGGTTGATGGGGACTGGTGTCTCCCGCGGTCTTCAAAACCGTCGGCGCGGGGTTCCCTGCGCGGTGGGTTCGATTCCTGCCACCTCCGGTTTACCTTCTCTATTCGCAATGGAAGTCGCCCTCTACGTCATCAGGTCGAAAAAGACCGGCAGGAGATATGTCGGCATTACCTCCAATCTTGAGCGCAGACTCAAGGAGCACCGCTCTAAATCCAGTAAAGCTGGCCAAGTCCTCGGTAAGTTTGAACTGGTTCACGCGGAGCGATTCTCCTCGTACTCATCGGCTCGGAAACGCGAGAAGTTCCTCAAGAGTGGCGCCGGAAGAGAGTGGCTCGATCAAGTGCTGTGCGCGGGGCTCGTCAAAGGCGAGTAAAGCTGCGCCCAAAGTGGGCTTGCGCGCCGGAGGCGCGTTCGATTCCTGCCACCTCCGTTTCAGCTATCAGTCGTCAGCTGTCAGTCGTCAGAAGGAATAAGAGAGAGGAGTGGGGGATTCATCCCCCACGCCTTACGGCGAAAATGTGGGGACTGAAGCTTGCCAGCCAAAGGAGTGGAGACTAAAGTCTCCACTCCCGGAAGATGGCTGGTCCCCACTCCTGCAAAATGCTAAATAGCCGGACTCGCGAATTCCCCTCAGGCCGGACTCGCGAATTCATTCGCGAGATTACGTAGTGTTAGAATCGGGAGCGTTCATTCATCATAGTTAGTAAGCGGGCGGATTGCGCGTCCGCATCGGTGCCATGAAATCGGGTGAGCTTTCACGGTTTGAAGCGCTTCTGGATGAAGCCCTGCCCGTCGCAAGCCGGGTGGCGCGCGGTCTGGCGGGAAGCGAAAATGCCGAAGACCTGCTGGCCGAAGCGGTGGCCTCGGCGCTTACGGCATTCCGCTCCTTGCGCGACGAAAGCCGCTTCACGCCCTGGCTTTTGACCATCATCCGCAACTGCTACCGGATGATGCTGCGTCGGCGCAGGCTGTGCCGGGTCGTTCCACTGGAAGCCGCTGCGGGGCATACCCAAAGCGCCGCGAATCCCGGCGACGAAGCGTGGCTGGATGAAGTGCTGGCGGCGCTGCGCCCCGCAGAAAGAGAAGCGGTGGTGTTGCACTATCTGGAGGGCTTTCCCGTGGCGGACGCGGCGCGCATCGCGCGCACAAATCCCGGCGCGCTGAATATGCGCCTCGCCCGCGCCCGCAAGCGCCTGGCGGAGCTTCTAACGAGGAGAACCAACGATGAAAAATAACGATGAACTGAACGGAACCATTAATGAGATGCGTAGTGCGCACGAAAATCGTAGCGGCGCACCTGATAAGAACCGGATGGAGCAATCGGTGATTCGCCGTCTCGTGTCGGGGATCCGCATAGGTAGGATAATCATCGCGCTGCTCATAGTGTTTATCGCGGTAGCGCTCGTCGCCGGCGTTTACTGGAAGTTTTTCCGCCCATATAAGGTCAGAGACAATGGCGTTACATGGAAGGTCGGAGATATCGAGGTAACAACGACCGTCCCCGATGACGAAGATGAAACGAGGAGTATTAGCCATTGGGTCAGCTACTACGACCGGTTGCTCCGTGAAAGCTCTTCGTTCAGGATTGTTGAGCCTTATGAATCTATAGAAGGAAGCGCATATATCGTGGATGTGAATGTCGGCGACGACAGATACTTGCTCTTTCCTGGCACTGAGAAGCCGCGAAACATGTGCTTTAGCGTTTTGGGCAGCCAGACCAGGGCTACTCGCGAAATCGATGCACTGGCAAAAAAGATGCTTTCCGTCAAGCTCTGGCCTGCGCCGTTATGGAAGCTCAGGCCGGTGGTGAAGCTGCTAAAAGACCGAAAATACAGCTTGATTAGCCCGGGCCCGTATTCAGGCTTGAGCGATGCGTCCAAGCTGTATTATGGGGATGAATACGTTTATACGCTAAGTGGAGTTACTTGGGGATCCGGCTTCTGCACGGTAAATCTCACAACATGGGCGGACCGCTACGCTATCCAGCCTTTTATAAGCAGCCAGTTCACTCTGCTTGGCGACGGATCGGGCTATACAGCATACCAGCAAGATAAATACTGGGGTTCAAATGTGAAAGAGACTATTATCCGTTCTAAGAAGTCGCTGTGGATGCATTCTCACTTTTTTGAGCTGTCTCCGCGTAGCGTGTCGCCCGAGTTATCGCGCAGATTATCGGAGACAGTGGATGTTCTCTGGGAGCACGGTCCCGAAGGCTTGCATAGGGCTGGCCTGCAAGAACAGCGAATGATGATAAAGCCGTGGTACTGGGAGGGCTATGAGCCGGAGATGGAAGTACGGCGCAACGAGTACCGGAATATACGTCCCGACCTTATCCCGTGTACTGTCGGTGGGATCGATGTTTCAAGGCCGGAGCGCTATGTTATGAGGCTTGGGCGCGGTGAAACTTCGTTAAACATCAAGAGCAATTACACGAGTGTAGGAACATACGTTGACGTCAAGGTAGGCGGCGAGGACAAACTCCAATTCTACATCCGCCACGAAAAGCCTTACCCGCTTCTGGAAACCACGTTTGACAATGAGACGGAAGCGCTGTTGGCGGAAGCTGCCAACATCGCAAGAGCGGTTTTGAATGAGCCCGCGAGTGCCTGGCCCGAGGATAGAGTGCCCGAACCCTATCTGGAAAGCTGGCTTGGCGCCATCGCTTCACGCAGGATCGTACTTGAGACAGAATCGCACCGCACTTTCGTCAACTCAGAAATACACTGGCAAGGCGACGATGTGGCCATGGCGGTTAGCTTCGGCGAGTTCCGCGACGTAGATGTGGAAGTACTTCTTAGATCCGACGGATTCGAGCTGCTATTGAATTCGTCGAAAAGCCTTCTAACCAGCAAGCCTGATCGCGGGCTATTCCTACACCGCGCTCCTGGAGGCCGTGAAGAAGTGCTCACAATGCGCGAGATTGAAAGGCTGCACTCCTTGGTCGCAGCACTGGATGCAATTCAGGAGTACGAGGTGGCTCGAATCTCGCCGCAGTTTGAAGCCTCGAAGGAGGGCAATCTCGACCATGTGGTGCCAGAAGGCGTACTACCCGGTATAGACGAGCTTCGTCGGTTCTTAGCAAATCCAGAAGTCCCACCTGTAGAGACTTTCACAGAGCTTCCTGAACTCAACTGGGATTACGATTCGGTCCTGGCGAGAAACAAGCTGCTTGCCAACTAGCACCCCTGCCACCTCCGTTTCAGCTATCAGTCGTCAGCTGTCAGTCGTCAGAAGGAATAAGAGAGAGGAGTGGAGGATTCATCCCCCACTCCTTACGGCGAAAATGTGGGTACTGAAGCTTGCCAGCCTCTTAATGTGGGGACTGAAGCTTGCCAGCCAAAGGAGTGGAGACTAAAGTCTCCACTCCCGGAAGATGGCTGGTCCCCACTCCCGGTATTGCTTAGGACATTCCGCCAGGGCTGTTAGAATCGGGGGCGCTCGTGCGTCTTAGTTAGTGCAGGGCCGGTTTGTCCGCCTGCGGGGTGCTATGAGGGAATCGCGCACAACCAGATTCCGGGCGCTGCTTCACCAAAACCTGCCCGCGGCCAGCCGCTTCGCGCGGCGGCTCACGGGCTCGGCGGACGGTGAAGCCGATCTGCTGGCCGAGGCGGTGGCTGCCGCATTCCAGAGCTTCCACCGCCTGCGGGACGAAGCGCGGTTCAAGCCCTGGCTCTTCACCATCATCCGCCACCGGCACATCTCCATGCTGCGCCGCCGCAAGCTGCGTCCGGTGACGCCATTGGAAGGCGCAGCGGAACTCGCCGCCAGGGGCAATCCGCACGACCAGCAGTGGCTGGACGGCGTGCTGGCGCTGCTGCGGCCACCCGAGCGGGAAGCGGTGGTGCTGCACTACCTGGAGGGCTTTCCGGTGGCGGAAGCCGCGCGCATCGCCCGCACCAGTCCCGGCGCAATGAACATGCGGCTGGCGCGGGCGCGGACGCGACTGGCGGAGCTGTTGGGCGGAGCAGACCACGGCCCGGCGAAGGAGACGGCATGAACGAACGCGAGAAAACCGAGGAATTGCTACGGGAAATGGGCGAAGTCCACCGGCGGCACGAGAGCGGCGCGGACGAGAACGCGCTGCTGCTGCGCGCGCTGGAGCGAAAACCACGGCGTCCGGTCTGGGCGCTGGCGGGCTGGCTGGTGGCGGCGCTGGTTGTCATTGGCATAGTGCTGAAGCCGATACTCCCCGCGATGGGCGGCAAGGCGACTAATGAATACGCTGTCAGCCAAGCGAAGGTGCGCGTGTTTCGCTCCGATAACGAGTACTGGGGTGGAACCTACTACAGATGCAGTTGGGAAGGCAAGGAGTTCTTTATTGCGCGGCAGAACGAAACGCATCCGGAGAACCCGCTGGTCGCGTTCGTGCGGCTGGCCGATGCCGTATGTTTCCTCTACCCCGTAGACACCTCACTGGCTCAATTTGAATCTGGGAAAGCCAGGGAACTCCAACCGCTTTTAGATTCTATAAAGGCTGTTTCCACGCAGATGAACAAGGCGAAGTTGTGGCCCGCCGGCCTCTGGGGAATAAAGCCTTTGGTGAACAAGCTGGAGCTTGGCGGGTACCGGCTTGTTTTCTTCGATCCGGCGAGTTCCAGCAATGTGGTCGTTTCCGGTTTGCACGCGGGCGATGAGACCGGGTGTTTAATTAGAGGACAAGGGCTTCGACCTGTTGCCACGGAATCCACTGACTTCATTCCCCTCAAGCTATACGTCTGGCCGGACAGCTTCACTCTTAGAGCACACGAAGGGAAATACAGCATGTACCTCACCGGCGATGGGCGGGGCTACGATGCCTATCAGATGGCGGAATGGTGGGGCGAGGGAGTACGCAAAAACCTAACGCGCATCAAGGAGCACCTGCCCCAGTGCACGCGACTGCTGCCAATGCTAGGTGATAGCGTCCCACCCGCGCTTTTACACAAATTACGGCAGACAACCGACCAAATCGTCGCTAACGAGCCCCGCGCGCTTTACCATGCCGACGAAAGCAAGTTATCGCACCGGATGGAGCCATGGCGTCCCGTCGGTCTAAGTCAACTTGAGCAAGAGCGCCAGAAGGAGGACCTGGCTGCACTGAAACCGGAGCTCTCACTGGAGTGGAATGGTCTGAGGGCATCCAGCCGGGAAAACAAAGAGGTGCTATCCATTGAGCGGAACGGTTTGAAGCTGAGCTTCTTCCCACGCAATGGTGGTTACGCGGAGGCATCCGTTTCGGAGAACGGCAAGAGCCTGCCGGTTGAGTTCTACATGCTGAACGAGGACAGACTACCCGTTCTTCGCTCGGAGCTGACGCGACATAGCGAAGAGCTGTTAGGGAAGCTGTCTGTTATGGCACAAGATGCCTTGAGGATTCCCGCCGAGCAGTGGCCCGGTGGGGGATTTCCGGGCAAAGTCGCCAGAAACTGGCTGGAAGCGCTGGCAGAAAGGCAAGTCGCGGTCAGAGAATCGCTGGGCAACGCCATGCTAATGACGACCATCGAGCGGGATGGCGACGGCTGGGGGCTTGTGATCACCGTGCGGGGTACCCATTCAGCCGAGCTCAATCTGCGCCTGCGGTCGGATGGCTTTGACCTGCTGAACGTTAGTGCCGGTTACCTGGTCTCCATGTCCGACGGAAAGGCCAGCGCAGCCCGCACGGCGGATGCAGCGCCCGCGGCGCTGCCGGATGAGGACGCGCGTCAACTGGAAACCGCGATCAGCTTGCTGAGCGATACCGCAGAGGGCATACTGTCTGCAGTTCAGCCCGGAATTGAGCAGTTCCGCTCGCTCCTCAAGCATCCGGAGGCCGCTCAGGTGGAGGTCGTTGACGAGCTGCCGGAAGTTCCCTGGGCGGGCGAGGCTATGATAAATCGCTACATCCAGGTCCTTTTCGGTATGCAATCATTGAAGGATGCTCCGTAGGCTGCTCGCCTGCTAACAACCTCTCCGGCTAACAGATGATTCCCACCACCTCCGCCAATTGTTTAAGCTGCCAGACCTTCGCAAAAAGCCCCGGCGCACCCCCATTGACAGCGGTGCTAGAATGCCGCCTATGCTGCCGGACAATGTTATTCTGGGTTTTATCGTTATCTTCCTGCTGCGCGTCACCGACGTGTCGCTCGGCACGATCCGCACAGTTTACATCCTGCAGGGACGGCGCATGCTCGCCACCGGCATCGGCTTCATTGAGGTCACCATCTTCATCTTCGCCATCAGCCAGGTGGTGCGCCACCTGGACAGCCCGGTGCTGATGCTCGCGTATTCGGGCGGATTCGCGCTGGGGACTTATCTCGGATTGTCTCTGGAGGAGCGCTTCGCCATCGGCCAGTCCCAGCTCAGGGTAATCAGCCTGGGGCAGGGCGACGAGGTAGCGCGCGCGCTGTGGGACAGGGACTTCGGCGCAACGGTGGTGCCGGGGCACGGGCGCAGGGGCCCGGTGGAGCTTGTGTTCAGCATCATTCCGCGCCGCAACATCACCGAAGCCGTAAAGATAGCCTCCGAGGTGGATACAGACAGCGTGGTCAGCGTATCCGACAGCCGCTACCTTTTCCGGGGCTACCTGGGCTTCCACGGCAAGAGGAAATGAGAGTGGCGGAGCGTAAAACCACGCCTGGCTGCGGTATAATACTAATGGCTATTGACAGTCGGTATTCCGTCTGCTAATCTGATAGTCTGCCCGAGCAATTCGGGTACAGGATGATTCGCTTCATCCGCAGATCTTTGAAAGCAGGGAATTGGGAAGAGGACGCACCATGAACACTATTCCTGCGGGCTTATGTTCGCAGGAAACCCATTAAATTTCGATAGAGTTTGATCCTGGCTCAGGATGAACGCTGGCGGTACGTCTGACGCATGCAAGTCGAACGGGATCCAGAGCTTCGGTTCTGGTGAGAGTGGCGAACGGCTGAGTAACACGTAGGCACCTACCCCCCGGACTGGGATAACCTCGCGAAAGCGGGGCTAATACCGGATAATACCTTCGGGTTGAAACGCTCCGGTGCCGGAGGAGGGGCCTGCGGCCTATTAGCTTGTTGGTGGGGTAACGGCCTACCAAGGCTATGATGGGTAGGTGGTCTGAGAGGACGATCACCCAGACTGGGACTGAGACACGGCCCAGACTCCTACGGGAGGCAGCAGCTCAGAATCTTGCGCAATGGGCGAAAGCCTGACGCAGCGATACCGCGTGCGGGAAGAAGGCCTTCGGGTTGTAAACCGCTGTCAGGGGGGAAGATAATGACGGTACCCCTAAAGGAAGCCTCGGCTAACTACGTGCCAGCAGCCGCGGTAAAACGTAGGAGGCAAGCGTTATCCGGAATTACTGGGCGTAAAGCGTTCGTAGGCGGCCTCGTGTGTCGGAGGTGAAATCCCCGGGCTCAACCCGGGAACTGCCTTCGAAACTGCGGGGCTAGAGCACATCAGAGGGTGATGGAATTCCCGGTGTAGCGGTAAAATGCTTAGATATCGGGAGGAACACCAGTGGCGAAGGCGGTCACCTGGGGTGTTGCTGACGCTGAGGAACGAAAGCCAGGGTAGCGAACGGGATTAGATACCCCGGTAGTCCTGGCTGTAAACGATGGGCACTAGGTGCTGGGAGATTCGACCCTTTCAGTGCCGCAGCCAACGCATTAAGTGCCCCGCCTGGGGAGTACGACCGCAAGGTTAAAACTCAAAGGAATTGACGGGTCCCCGCACAAGCGGTGGAGCATGTGGTTTAATTCGATGCAACGCGAAGAACCTTACCTGGACTTGACATCCTGCTGAAAGCTTGTGGAAACACGAGCCCTCCTTCGGGACAGCGGAGACAGGTGGTGCATGGCTGTCGTCAGTTCGTGCCGTGAGGTGTTGGATTAAGTTCCGCAACGAGCGCAACCCTCGCCGTTAGTTGCCATCATTTAGTTGGGCACTCTAGCGGGACTGCCGGCGTCAAGCCGGAGGAAGGTGGGGACGAGGTCAAGTCATCATGCCCCTTACGTCCAGGGCAACACACGTGCTACAATGGTCCGTACAGCGGGTTGCCACCTGGCAACAGGCAGCGAATCCCTTAAAGCGGGCCTCAGTTCGGATTGGAGGCTGCAACTCGCCTCCATGAAGTTGGAATCGCTAGTAACCGTGGATCAGCATGCCGCGGTGAATACGTTCCCGGGGATTGTACACACCGCCCGTCACACCACGAAAGTCGGTAACACCCGAAGTCGCCGGGCCAACCCCGGAGGAAACAAAGGGGAGGCAGGTGCCGAAGGTGGGATTGATGATTGGGGTGAAGTCGTAACAAGGTAGCCGTAGCGGAAGCTGTGGCTGGATCACCTCCTTTTTAGGGAGTCCTTTTGGGGAGCGCCGGCTTTCCAGCCGGTGATTCCTCTAACTCCTAGGTCGGCGGTTGCTGCAAGGCTCTGTGCTGTAAGTAGCGGCAAAACCGCGATGGACGGCGCAACTTTGAAGGCGGACGAAGCCGGGATTCCCGGCCCCGCCGCAACCGGTCCCCCCAATTCCCTTGCTTTCTTCAGATGGCGTTAGACGTAGAGGTAAAGGTGCGAGAGACACTGGAAAGGTTCGTATGTGGCACACCTCCTAACTGCTTCTATGAGTGGTGCCAAGATACAGGGCCTTATCCCACGGAGTAACCATGAACGCTAGGTCACACACTTGGGCCGTATTGTTCCTTGTGTTCGTCGCTTTGTTGTTCGTGCGTTTCCCTCAGTATGTATCATTAGCTTCATGTAGTTCAGACAACGAAGACGCTCTTTCTGCCGCATCTGAATTTGCCTCGATCCTGGTCACGTGGGCCCGGTGGGACCTTCGCATGCTGGATGAGGAGTTTCGTAGGATTCAGTCGGCTCAGGAACCACTATCACGTGAAGACTTAGATACGCTAAACGCGAAAGGGATCGGTATCATGGAAATGATGCTGGAGGCGCACTATTTCACGGAGATACGATACACCTTCCCCTCTGACAGGCAGGAGCTTTTGAGTGCGCTAACTGGCGCAGGAGCGTTAAGGCACTTGCCGTTTAACTTCTACAACTTGCAGAATCCACAGCCGATAGAGGTGATTGTGGGCGCACCGGAAGAAGCAGACTACCCCCCAGGAACAGTCATCTATGTGCCTTTGCGGGAGCCCGAGGATGAAGACAGGGAACCTGTGGCGTACTGGCTTGTGCTCATTGGCGGTTCGAAGGCACAAACGACATGGGAATCCGTCGCAGCGAAGTTTGAAGGAAATTCGATACCTGAGTGGGAACTACCCCCAAACGCATATTTGGTCGAATACCAGGGCAAGGCGATGTAAGCGGTATTATTGATCGTCGTAACAAGGTAGCCGTAGCGGAAGCTGTGGCTGGATCACCTCCTTTTTAGGGAGTTCAAGAGAGCGCCTTTCGGGGTAGCTCTTCACTCCTAGGTCGGCGGTTGCTGCAAGGCTCTGCGCTGAAAATAGCGGGTAAAGCCGCGATGGACGGCGCAACTTTGAAGGCGGACGACGCCGGAGATTCCCGGCCCCGCCCCCAACCGGTCCCTCCAATTCCCTCGCTTTCTTCTTTAGCCCGCCCCGCGCGGGATTTTCGCGGCTGTCGATTATCGGCCTGTCTTCAAGATGTCGGAAATAACTCGCTTTACCTCAGGCAGCCTGCCTTTTACGGTCTTCCATACGAGCGCGTAATCAACACCGAAGTATGCGTGAATAAGCCTGTCTCGCATCCCCGCCATTTCAGTCCACGATAAGTTCTGTGCTGATTCCTTGATGCTTTCAGGAAGATTCTTTACCGCTTCACCTATTATTTCCAGCTTCCTCACGACTGCGCTCCTTGTCTTGTCGTCGCTGAGAAACGCCTTTTCGTCCATTCCCTCAACGAAGCTTTCTATGCTCGCAATCGCTTCCACAATGTCTTTCAGATAAAGCGTGAAATCCCTCATATGCTGAGTGCCTCGCTCAATATCCCATCGCGCAGCTCCGCCTTCAACGCGCGCTCGGTTACCAGGTCGACCTTTCTGCCGAGCTTGCGCTCCAGGAACTCAGCGAGACGGATGAAGTCAAGAAGGTCAGCGGCTTCAGAAAGCTCGACGAGGAGGTCAATGTCGCTCGCTTCGCTTTCCTCCCCGCGGGCGAAAGAGCCGAAGACCTTCAGGCTCTTTACCTTGAAGTTATCGCGCAGCTCCCCGCTCAGGTTCCGGAGTTGGTCAACTGTCGTAGAGTTCTCCATCAAGCAGCCCCTCCGAGCATATTTGCACGCACGTTAAAGTATATATCATGCGTCGCGCACGGCCTACTTCGCCCGCAGAACCATCGGGGAAGGCGCGGTGCGTAGCCATCCACAGGCGGGCAAGAGTCCCCGTCCTTGTATTTTAGGGGAACTGCGGAGACGCGGGATTCCCCTGTAGGGGCACAGCATGCTGTGCCCGCTGCCGGACGTGAAGATTGCGCGGATTCGCCTAAAAGCCGAGCTAGTGAGCCTTCCTGCACCTACGGCGCGATGCGTAGCCATCCCTCCACAGGCGGGCAAGCCACTGGCCGACGAATGCGCGCTAAGTGCACGGTATCCCGCCCCGCCGCAACCGGTCCCCCCAATTCCCTCGCTTTCTTCTTTAGGCTTACTCCTTGCGCCCGCCATCTCTGGTGGGCTTTTGGGCTTTCGAGACACGCGCCAACTACCCGCCCCGACTCAGCGAAGTTGTGTTATCCTTTGCATAGGCGTGGGTCACGATACCCACGCGGTGAACGGGGAGTAGAACCATGAGATTGATTGTCGCTGCTGTGATGGCTGTCATTCTGCTTTTACCTGCGACTTCGGCGGCTCAGGAGGAGGAAAGGGACATGGATAAGCTGGAGGGGAAGCACTGTGCAGTGGAATACACCCCCTCGCTTGAAGCCTACGCTAGAGCATTCGCGGTGATAACCGACGAGGCATGGGAAGCTTACGCAGAGCTTTTCAGCCTTCCGTTACCGGAGCCCTTGCGCATATACATAAGCCTGCTTCCCGAAAAAGGGGAACATTACGCTCACTTGTTCACTGACGGCAAAGAGAGCTTCATGCTTGGTGTCGGCTCGGAAAAGAAGCTCTTTGCCCCTGAAAACGGTGGCTCTTACAACATCTACGGCATATGCCACGAGATGGGGCACATTGCCATGTATTCGCGGATGTCGAGAGTACCGGGACTCCCACCGGGCATAGGCGAGGGATGGGCTCACTACACCGGCTCGGTAGTCACAAGCCACGTATTCACGACGCTCGGCGAAAGCGTTTATCCCGACCCGCACAACTACCACGAGAGCGGCGGTATGCCCAGGCTCCTGGAGCAGTTCCGGGCGTGTCAGGAAAGCGGGAAATGGGGCGATACCACACGCGTAGCTAAGGTCATGTGCGATATAGAGCAGAAATATGGGCGGGAAGTGCTCGGTGAAGCTATGAATCGCGCATTGGCACATGAGCCAAGCGGGCAAGAGCTTATGCCGCTTTTTGCGGAGGAACTCGTAAGGATAACCGGCGACGCCGGGGCTAGAAACCTTATCCCGGAGCAATGCCTGAAGACCGAGTTCACGGTGCGTACGGCGTATCCCGATATCACGCAAGAGTGGCTTTACTATGGCGAAAAGCTGGATTGGAAAGATGGCGCGTTAAGGCTGAGCTACGACGACGGAGAGATGAATGGGCAAAAGAGCATTTCGGGTTCAGGGCATGCACTTATCTTCCACCAGCCGGACGGAAAGTGGCTGCTGAATGCTATTGAGTTCTATGGATGCAGATACGGGATTACAGAACAGCCGCCGGATGATGAGTTTACCGTTTTCGTGTGTGACGAGGATTTCGAAGTGATCGGGGAGTACCCTAGCTCCTACACTCTCTTTCCAGAGCGTGGCGAATGGAAATGGCAGAAGATTGAGTTTCAGCCGATTGATGTGCCTGAATTCTTTTACGTTCTTGTCGAGTTCGATCCCGCTGCGACGAAGGGCATATACATGGCTCTTGATGATAGCGTTCCCAGGAGTCACTCGCGTACGGCCTATCCCGGTGCGCATCTCATAGATGTAGAGGATGTATGCGATTGGATGATTCGGGCTTACTTGATGCCGGGCGATAAGGAGACAGAGCGCAGGGGCAAGTGTTCTGCCAACGACCTTCGACTGAATCTGAAAGTTCTAAGAGAGAAGGCACTGGCCGACGTGTTACGGCCTGATGAGCAGGTCTCTTTCGAACCATATCCGGACGATCCCGAAAAAGTCACAAGCTTGTTTATGTCCTACCTGTTGAAGGGCGACAAGCTCGCTTTGGCTTTTGTCACTGCAGAAAGCGAAACAAGAGAATGGGCGGCAGACTCCATCCGAGGCTGGAGGGAGCGTGCCGATGCTTCCGATTTCGCATACATCGGCGCACGACTACTTAAAGCTGAGCCGGACAGCGTTCTTTACTCGCAGTTCGGGAGATTTACTGTAGAGAAACACAAGCTCGGTGATATCTGTGTCCTTGCTTGGTACAGCTTCCCCTCCGATACGTCGGGTGCAATCAACGTGAATACTCGGAGGGTGGCCTTACGCATTGAAGAAGGCAAATGGAAAGTAACGAACTGGTCCACCGCCTGTGGAACCATCGAGGTTGATGCTGATGTGAGCGTTGATGAGTTAGTCCGTTACTTAGAGGATAAATTCCGGAACCTGGAAGAGGAGCAGGGGGAGTAATTGCAGACAATAAAGCCCCACAGAAAGACTTGCCCGCCGCAGGGCTTGAATATTCAGCGCTTTTCGCGATTCGCGCCTACTCCTCAGGCACGGTGATGAAGAACTCGCCGCGGGCTATCATCTTATCCATGTAGCCCTCTTCGGGGCTGTAATCCCAGCTTTCGCCCCAGACGCTATAATGGATTCGCGTCCATGCCCACTGTGCTGAGAACCGGCCCGCATCGCTTCTTTTTCTTCAGCAACGAAGGAGACGAGCCGCCCCACATACACGTTGAAACGGCAGAGAACTACGCCAAGTTCTGGTTGGAGCCGGTGATGCTAGCGCGGTCGGTCGGGTATAATGCTAGTGAACTCAATCAGCTGCGGAAGCTCGTCGAGGAGCGCCGCGAGTTGTTTGTGGAGAAGTGGAATGAGTTCTTCAATTAAGCTGGGTACAGTCACCGCAAAAAGCATCCGCTTTGACGCGGAGATGATGCACGTGCAGCTATCGGACGGGCGCGAGATAAGCGTGCCGCTGGAGTGGTTCCCCCGTCTGCGCGATGCAAGCGAGGATCAGCGCAAGGATTGGCGGCTCATCGGCAAGGGCGTGGGTATCCACTGGGAGCAGCTCGATGAGGATATCTCCGTAGAAGCGCTCCTGCGCTGTTAGTTCCGGCAACTGCGAATACGACCCGTCAAGACGTCGGCTACCGTCTGCGTAGTCGAAGGGCTGAATAAACCGCGCCTACTTCGGCACGATGATGTAGCACTCGCCGCGGGCTATCATCTTATCCATGTAGCCCTCTTCGGGGCTGTAATCCCAGCTTTCGCCCCATTCGTCGTAGCTCCACGAGCCGCTGCCGGTATCGCCTTTGATTTTCACGCAGTACTGGAAGAAGCAGCGGTACTTGCCCGGCTTGCCCACGAACGCGTCGGGGAAGGGCTTGGGCTTCTCGGCGTCGTAGCCCGTCGTGCCCGGCACGGCGTCCAGCTCGCAGCCGTCCTCCCGGTCAACCGCGTCGTAGACCCACACCAGCTGCTGGTCCCATTCCGGATGCTTGGTCTCGAACCGGCAGCGCCCGTAGGCGATGGCCTTGTCCGGCTCGCCGTCCTTGCCGACGGGATCAATCCACATCTCGATGAAGTTGTACTTCACGTAGGGCCGAAGCAGTATACCCTTCGCGGCTACCTGGTCGAGCAGGTCCTGCTGGATTTCGCCGATGGTGCGCGGGAAAAAGATGCGGCAGTCCAGGTGGTCGAACTCGCCCCAGGTGAACTCCTCGGCCAAACCCTTCCATTCGGCTTCCTTGTTGAACGGCAGGTGCGTGCCGAAAATCATGTTGCCCAGAAACGGGTCGGAAGTGTCGCGGTACTTGCTGGGCGCGACGATTTTTGCCGATGCAACAAGCGATAGCGCCAGCAGCGCCAGCATGCAGTACGCAATAATCTTGGCCTTCACGGCAGTCCCCTCCTCCTGATAATTCACAGTGTGCGCCAAACTCTAGCGCGTAGCGCTGCACCTGTCAATGCAAACCCCAGTCGTGCTAAGATAGCCTTGTCAGAGGGGCACGTGCAGCGCCGTCGAACAGGACGGGCGAGAGTTGCACTCTAAGATTGATGCGAGGGGGGAAAGCAGGAAGCTGCGAAAAACCGCAAGCTGGCACGCTTATGGCGTGCTCATTATCGAGCGCGCGCCCCCACCGGCGGGCAGGTCCATCGTAGGTGGGAGTAGTCTCGCGGTTCCTGCCTACTCCAGCGTATTCCCGAAGCGGTAGCCGACGAGCGTTACGTCGTTTTCGTTGATCAGCCCGTCGGCGTTCGTGTCCAGAAACGGCATAAAGCCCGCCGCGCCCGCCGCGATTTCGCCGCCGCTCACGCCTAAGTGCGCCTCCAGAAATCCCGCGTCGCCGTCGTCCACCACTCCGTCGCTGTTGAAGTCCCCCGGCAGCGTGTTGAGGTAAAACACGCCGGAAATCGTCTCGCTGTACGCGCCGACGAAACCCTCAACCTCAAGCGTATACGCGCCGGTGCTCAATCCGCCGGTGCCAATCTCCATCAGGATATCGTTTTCGTTTCCGGCCGTGCCCAGGCTCCATTCCTTCCCCGTGGCGCCGGCGATGCGCACCGTGACGCTGTCCATATCCGGCTGGGCGAAAACGCGCACGTTGAAGTCGTCGACAAACATCACGTCTTCCGGCGCGTCCTCGAACGCAAATCCGAAGTCGTCAAATGGCGTAAACACGGTAAAGGTCTCGGCGCTTTCGCGCGCCGCGCCGCCTATCTCCACCTGCAGCTTGCCCGTTACCGCGCCGACGGGGACTTTCACTGTGACTGAGCCGTCCTCCCACGAGACAACCGGCGCTTCCACGCGTCCTGCCGCGCTGGCGAACGTGACGCGCGTGTCGCCTTCGCTAAAGCTGCCAAAGCCGCTGCCGAAAATCGTCACCTCGTCGTAGTAAAAGCCCTCGGTCGGCCAAAACGACGTTACGGACTGGTGCCCCACGAACAGGTGCAGCTCTTCGGTGACCGTATCTTCGGAAGTTTCATCGCCGTCGTTGTCGTACTCGTCGTATTCGTAGGCTGTCGCGCTTATGGTAATCGGCCCGTTGGGCAATAGAGCCGTGTCGAGCGTTGTGCCCCAGTCCGGGAAGTGGGTCGTATCGTGCGGCGAGCCGTCAACGAATATCTCCAGGCGGTCGACCTGCCACACGAAGTCGTCGAAGACCGTGACGTCAATGTCCACGACACCGTCCACTACCGCGCCTTCCATCGGGTCGTTGAACAGCACGTATGGAAGCTCGGTGGGCGCCTGAATGTAAAAGCCGTCCATCTGGAACCAGCGCTGCCCGCCGGAGTTGTCGCCTTCGAGCATCCAGAAAAACTGCACGATGTTGCCGGTGATGGCGGTCAGCGAAAAGCTCGCCTCGCCGCTGTATGTCAGCCCGTAAGGCGAGTCGTAGATATCCAGGAAGCCGCCGCTTTCCCCCCAGAACACGTAGACGTACATCGGCTTGTCGCTGGCGAAGCTCCAGTCGCCGTCAAACGTCAGCTTGGCGCGGTCAACGCCGCGCAGATCGAAGATCGGCGAGTACAGCCAGTCCACGTCCCGCTGGCGGTAGAGCGGCGGAACAAGCGCGGGGTCGCCCAGCCGCAGCGCAAAATCGCTTGGCGCTTCCTCGTAAAGGTGCCAGTAGGCTTCGCCGCTTATGTTGTACTGCGTCCAGTGAGATGTGTCGCCTGAGTCGAAGTCGTTGAAGTACGGCACCGGCATAAAGTAACTGTCAGTTACGACGACTGCGCGCTCGTCGAAGCCGTGGATGAAGTCGTCGTCAACAGCCTCGACGACGATGTTAGTCTCGCCCGGATACTCGTTGGTGAGGTCGAACACGAAGCCAAACTCGCTGCCCGGGTCGTAAAGCTCGTCAACCAGCACTCCGTCGATGTATAAGAACGCGCGCTCGATTACGCCGTCGTCTGCAACCGTGCAGTCGATAGTGATCTCGCCAATGACGTTCTGGTCGTTGCTCAAATTCGTGATGTCCACGACCGGCGCGGTGCCCGCCGTGGCGGCGAGCGCATTCGCCGTGTTCACGCGCGTGACGTAGTCGTTTCGCCACTGCGAATCGCTCACGTCATCGCCGGTTAGCTCGAGCAATCCGCGTATCTGGTCGAGGCTCAGCGTGTCGCCGTATTCCGCGGCCAGCAGCGCGGCCGCGCCGGCCACCATCGGCGAAGCCATGGAAGTTCCCTGGTAGTTGTCGTATGTGTTATTTGGCACGGTGGAGTAGATGCTCACGCCCGGCGCGACGGAATCAATCCACGGCCCGTAGTTGGAGAATCCCGCCTTGTTGTCGCTCGAATCCACCGCGCCGACGGCGATGCACACGGGCGCTCCGGCGGGGTAGTGCGTTTGCGCGCTGTTGTTGTCGTTGCCTGCGGCGGCTACCGGCATCGTGCCATTTAAGTAGGCGTACTCGCAGGCCTCTTTCAGCGTCTCGCTGGGCAGGTAGCTGCCGAAGCTCATGCTCATAACCGCCGCGCCGCATTGCACTGCGAGCACGATGCCGCTTAAGGAGCCCACAAACGCGCCCGATGAGTTTGTTACTTTTATCGGCAAAATGCTCGCGCCGTAAGCCACTCCCGCGCCGCCGGTCGCGTTGTCGCCCACGGCGGCGGCGATGCCGCAGCAATGCGAGCCGTGCCCCAAATTATCTTGCGGCCACGTGTCGGATTCGCCGAGGTCAAAGTCCTCGCCCGGCCATAGCGTCTCGATGTCGAGGATGTTCGCTTGGAGGTCGGGGTGGTCCATATCTGCGCCGGAGTCGATGATGGCGATGTAAACGTCCGCGCTGCCGGTCTGCGTGTCCCACGCGCCGTAATTATCCATATGCGCGGCGTTATGGAACCATTGCGTGTTGTCCTGCACCTTCGGGTCGTCGGGCGTGTAGAGCGGCTTGTAGATGGGATTGTATTCCACCAGCCGCACGTTGTGCGGATTCTCGTCTAAGATGCGTTGCATCAGCGCCTCGGCATTCGCGCCTGGCGGGAGCTGATAGGTGCAGTAGTTGAATCCCTGCACGTACGCTTCGCAGGATTCGGGGATGGCGAGTCCATAGTCGTTAGCGAGCTGCCGCGCGAACTGCGCGTGCTCCGCATTCCCGTAAAGCATCGAGCCTGTCTTTATAGGTGTATGGCCAAGCCCTGCACCGCCGGCCACGCTCCCTTCCGCAAGTTCATCCGCGAACAGCGCCAGTATCTGGTCGGGATGATAGTCCACGCCCGGCGCATATCCGCTCGTGTCCTGCCAGGTTGCGGGACGATGCAGAAATCGGGTGCCCGCTGGCGTCTGCACCGGAAGCCCAGTGGTAGCGCGCGGAACTGCACCTGAAATCGGCGAAATGGAAGCGGGATTCTTAACTCCGCAGCCCGAAGACAGTGCGAGTATTGCGGCGAATATTGTTATCAGAGCCGGCCTGAACGGCATATAGCGCGATCACCTCTAAGGAGAAAACTCCAGCGGGGAATTATACCACCGCAAACCGTAGTTGAACGGCTATGGCAGAAGCATCAGCGTCGCCCCGAGTGCGATGATAACCAGCGCCGCCAGGACGTTGCCCGCGCGGTGGGTAAGGTGTGCCGGCATAAGCTTCAGCCCGGAAAGCCCCGCCAGCACGAGCACTTCCATCACTACAAGCGTTAGTATCAAAAAGAGGCCACTGGACACGACGACCGCCCACCAGCTGATTTGCACCGCGACGAACATCAGCGGCACCAGCGGCTCGCAGGGGCCGAGGATGAAGACGGCCACGAGCGTCCAGACGAGGACGCTGCGGCGGCGCGCCTTCTCGCCGTCGAACTCCACGTTCAGGTGGCGGTGAGTGCGGCGGCGCAGCGACCACAGCAGGTAGAGGACGCCCGCGAGGATGAGCAGCCAGCCGGCGATGTTGCCGCGGCTGCCTTCCAGGAACTCCAGATGCTCCAGCGTAATTCCAGCGCCGATGCCGATGACGCCGATGACCACCGAGGAAAGCACGTGCGCGATGCCGACGACGAGCGTGATGAAAAACGCGCGAAGGTAGCTCCACCGGCGTGCCGCGCCGATGGCGATGAACGGCAGGTAATGGTCGGGGCCGGCTATGGCGTGGACGACGGCGATTGCCGCCGTGCTTACGAGCAGGCCCCACCACGCGAGCGGCGTGTTTCCTATTTCCATAGGCCGGAGATTGTATCAGAGGTGCGCCGATAGCGTACTGAAGCGCCCCCGTGGCAACCTGCTAAACACCACTCGGCCCGCTTGGCCATTCGCCGGTGAGGAACGTTTAGCTGTGGCTTAAAAGAAACGCCTCCGTCGCCGGAGGCGTCGGGATGGGGATGCTATCCCCATCGATGCACAAAATCATTATACCTTACCCGTTACGTAATCGGTCGATGAGAGCAGCTAATGCGACTCAATCCCCGCCTGCTTAAGCAAAAACTCCTGTGTGCCCTTTCTGAGCGTTTTGCCCCCGTGCACCGGCACTGTGAGTATGGTTTTAGTGCCTTCCTTGCTCAGAATATGATGGCTCCCGCGAAATGCGAACTACTCGCCAGCCGTGCTTCCGCAATAACCGGAGCATCTCCCTGCCAGTCAGGGACTTCAAATCGTGACCTCAATTAGCTCCGTGTCCGGTTCTTCGGCGGCGATAAGCTCGGCGGCTTCCAGCCAACCCAAAATAGCTTCCTTGATATTGGCCCTCAACTCCCCCATAGTGTCGCCCTTGCTGACGCAGCCGGGAAGGGAGGGAACCTCCGCCCAGAAACCGCCTTCCTCCGCCCGGTGAACGACTACCTTAAGTTTCATCCGCGCTTCACCTTACCGACACTATATCCGACAATCGTCCCCGTATCTCATCCGTCCAGCTCAGCATTCCTCTGCCCCGCGCGGCCAGCCACGCGCTTTAGCTCGGCCATTCGCCGGTGAGGATGAAGCGGCCCGCTTCGATGGCCGCGGTCGCGCCTTCGCCCACCGAGATCGTCATCTGTTTCAAGCTCATATATGTCGCATCGCCCACTGCGAACACGCCGGGCTTTTCCGTGCGCATCCGCGCGTCGACGAAAATCTCGCAGGTGTCCGCCAGCTGTAAAAATCCCTCGGCGAACTGCGTGTTGGGCGTGTGCCCGATATAGACGAAGACGGCGGCGGTGGCCATCTCTTCTTCCTCGCCGGTCTTGGTGTTTTTCAGCTTCACGCCGGTGACCTTTTCCTCGCCCAGAACCTCGGTGATAACGTAGTCCAGCTTGAAGCTCACGTTTTTCAGCGCCTTGGTGCGGCTTAGCGCGATGGGCTGCGCGCGAAAGCCCTGGCGCCGGTGCACGATGGTGACGTTCCCGCATATGCTCGCGAGATACTGCGCCTCTTCCATCGCCGCGTCGCCGCCGCCCACGACGATAACGTCCTGGCCTTTGAAAAACGCCCCGTCGCAAACCGCGCAGTAAGACACGCCCTTGCCGTAGTGCTTCTCCGCGTTTTTGGCCACCAGCAAATTGGGGCGGCTTCCGGTGGCGATAATGATGGTCTTGGTGGCGATTTTTTCGCCGGTGACCAGCTCCACGAAGTAGCCCCCGTCGGAATTGTCTGACAGCTGTTTTACGGTTTTATTGAGCACGGGGGTGTTGAATTTCTTGAGGTGCTCGTCTAGTTTTTGCGCCAGTTCCATGCCCGTGACGGAGGGGAAGCCGGGGTAGTTCTCCACCTCGTTGGTGAGCGCGATCTGCCCGCCGGTGAATGCCTTTTCAATCAGCAGCGTCTTGAGCTCGGCGCGGACGGCGTAAATCGCCGCGCTGACTCCGCCCGGCCCGCCGCCGATGATAACCGTGTCCCAGTTTTCTTCCCAGGGCGCAAACTCCATCGCGCATCCTCCTGCCGAAAAATCCGCCGCGCCTTTTGCGTGCGCCGGCGTGCCCCGTATCATACCCTCTCCCCGCATCCCTGCCAAGCGAGGCGCCCTGTAGGCTTACCCGCCTGCGGCGGGGTGCGGTCTCGCTCCGCACCGTTTAGAATATGGGTTTATTACTGGTAGCGCGGGCGCTTGCCCGCCATCCCGCGCTTCGCGTGACCGGAGGGTCTCGCCCGTGATTCCCCCAACTGACGACTGAAGGCTAAAGGCTGACGGCTGACACACCAGCGCCGCTTCTCGCGCTCAAAACCCGGAGTGGCGGTCTCCGGGCCGCCGGGTAGCTATTACTCAATCGGCCAGGAGGGAATCGCGCGGTCGATTTCGGCCATCAGGCGGATGGTCTCGTCTATCGCGGTGACGATCTTGCAGTAAGTCTCAATCTCGCCGTAGGTGAGCTTGCGCTTCACCTTCTCCCGGTCTTTCAGCCACTTATAAAGCACCTGATACCCGCCGATGTAGAACTCCCAGTGCTTCGGCTCCACACCCTCGAAATATTGCGCTTCGTTGATATAGACGCGCCCACTCACCTCATGCCAGCGCACCTTTCGCACCACATCATCGCCCTTGCCCTCGTATTTGGCGATAGGCTCATCCAGCATCTCGTGCTTGAGCAAGTGCAGGTCAACCAATTCAGTGCCTAGCTTGGAGAGCTGGTTAAACAGCTTAGGGCTACTGGTGAGCGGTATCCGCGGGAAGTCAATCTTCAGGAACTCGGCATAGCGCTGGCGGTAGGTGGGCGAATGAAGAACAGCGTAGATGTAGTTGAACACTGCGCGCGGCTCCAGGCTGCCGCTAGTATCACCGAGCTTTCCTGCAAACTGGCGAAGAAACTCACTAGCGAGATTGAGTTTGCGTTCCTGCGGGCGACCATTAGAATCCAGGCACGTATACAAAGGGAACATGTAAGTTCTATCAAACCGTGAAGCGCTCTTGTGTGTGCAGATAGTCTCCGACACGAAAACAGAAAAGGGGTCTCTCGTCATCCTGGTTGTCAACAACGCAATATTCTCACAGCAGAGCATGTGACGCATTGTCTCCGGGCGGGGCATTTCAACAAGGCTGTTACCGTAGTAAGTCCAGCGCTGGTCAAACGGACGGTAAAGGCAGCGGCACGTTCTTTCCTTCCAGGCGTACTTGTGGCGGTCACCCTTCCGGGCAGTCGCCATCTGCCAGTCACGGGTATCGCGCAGCCCGTACTTTTCGCGGATAACATGGTCTGGCACCTCAGCGTTGAAGAACTCGCGAATCCGCTCCTCCAGCGCCGACCGGACAGAGTCAATCACGAAGCCGTCCCGGCTACTCGTAAAGCCGGTTGCGTTAGTAGGGAATACTTCGTTGATAGGCCAGCCCCTGCTAAGCTCCCTCATGCCTTGTTCGGCGTGGCAAACCATTAAGTAGAAGGGCGAGTGAGGTTTGATGTCTGCCCAGTCAGTGATGGAGATGGAGTGATTCTCCAAGTAGGCGTATTTCGTTCCCACGGGGTCAGCCTTTCGCTTGCCTTGGGGTTTCCCCGCCAGACCCCAGAGGTCTGCGTGCCGGACAACCTTTCCATCCGGCGACTGGTGCTTCACCAACAGGCTAATCGCCACGCCCTGCTGGATGTCAAAGACATTCTCGTCCTTGCCGCCGTCCGGCGCGCGCTCCTTCTTTCTCGCATTGCCGTGCAGGTCAAGCACATAGATATCGTCAAAGGCTTTCAGCAGCTTCTCGCGCATCCCGCGGAAAGTCGGGTTACCCAGCCAGCCGTGGTTGGTAATCATCCCGACTATCCCGTGGCCGGTTTTCTCAATGCGCCACTGGGCGAAGCGGATGAACTTCACGTAGTCGTCTTGCAGTCCTTTGGGATTGCGCTCGCCCAGCGGCTCTCCGTCCACCTCGTAGTAGCTGGCTGGTGGAACCATGTCCGCGACCTTGCCTTTCAGCAAGCCGTCAATCCACTGGCCTTTGTTGGCGGAGTGACCGGAATAAGGCGGATTTCCCATAACGACCCAAATCGGTTTTTCTGACTTCACCTCTGCTGCGTCTTTCGCTTCCTTCGCAATCTCGTCCGCGAAGACGAACACTGTGGAGGAGTCCTTTCCCTTCAGGCGCGGTATCCCCGGCTCCAGCGCGTTAGTCAGAAAGATGTTAAGGCGCTCCTTCTCGTCAAACTCGTACCCCAGGTCTTGCAGCAACAAGCCCAGTTTCAGGTGGCAGATGGTGTAGGGGGCCATCAACAACTCAAAGCCGAAGATGCGCGGCATGAGCTTCTCCCGCACGTAAGGTTTCCACGCGCCTTTACCCTGGGTAGCGATGATGCGCTGATGGATGAGCTTAATGGTGTAGTAAAGAAAGGTGCCGGTTCCCACGGCGGGGTCAAGTATCATCACTTTTTCGTCGGCCAGCCCGAGAGGCTTACCGAACTCGCGTACTAACAGCTCGTCAATGGAACGGACGATGTAAGAGACAACCGGCTCCGGCGTGTAATACACGCCGCGCATTTCCCGCGTCTTGGGGTCGTAGTGTTTGAGAAAAGTCTCGTAGAGGTCAACCACGGGGTCTTCGCGCCCCATCTTGCGCCCGAAGTCGCGCATTATCTCTGACAAATCGCAGTGCTTGAGAAGCTGAACCAGGTCTTCAATCAGCCAAGCCACCGCTTCCATGTCCATCAGCTCCGCGCCGCCGATGCGGAAGAGCTGCCGGAGGAAAGGGTTAGCCTTGGGGATGTAGTTTGCGGCCTGCGCCAGCGTGAAGTCGCGGGAGCGGTTCATCGTGTAATGCTGCGCGCGCGCCGCAAAGAGGCCATAAGCTAGAGTCTGCGCATACATGTCCGCGAACTCTTCCTCGCTCAAGCCACGCAGCAGCGTCTGGCGGAACGCTTCAAGCTGCTGGAAGAGCGGGCTGGATGACCTGTTGTCCTTCAGCTCCTTGAGCAGGTGCTCCTTAATCTCCTTGGCCTTTGCCGCCATGCGCTGCGCCAGTTCATCTACTTGCGCAACCTTCAGCGGCTGCTGGCTCAGGAAATCGGCAATCAACTGGCGAGTAAGCTCACGGTTTTCTGTAGTGGTTGCGAGCTTGCCGCCCTTGGTGCTCCCCAGGTTCTTCGCGTCGCGCTCTTCGCCTTCTACGAACCACTTGAAATCAACGTAGTCAGTCAGCAAGAGATTCTCGTACGCGTCCAGATAGCGCTTGCCCTGTTCGCTGCGCGGCCACTTAGAGAGGTCAACACCGATATCCTTTGTCTCAACATAGCCGAGAATCGCTTCGCCTTTGCGGATGAGGATGTCCGGCGAGCCCTCCTTGATGCGGCCCGGCTCGTTTACAGTCTTGACGCCGGGCGAGAGCGCCTCTATCAGCGCTTGCAGCGTGTGGCGGTGCGTATGCTCGGTAGTGTGGCCCGTGCGAAGCGCTTCGTTGATGGCTGTTACGTACCTGCGAAAAGCGGTGCCGCTGTCGCTCATCGTATCCCCACCCAATTCTACACCATCCGGCGCTCCTCGTCCTACTGACCCCTAACCCTTGATAGCTAATGAATCTCATCCATCCTCCCCACATTTGCGGCGAAATATGCTGCAAATGCGGCAAAAATGGCTGCAAGCCACTCATCCTGAGCTTTTCGAGGTGCAATAAAGCGAGCCTTCCACGCTTCGCAAGTCTAACGACTGACCACTGAAAGCTGACGTTTACCCGCCTTTAGCGGGACTGTTCCGCCTGAACACGCACCCCAGCCACCGCCGTCCCACCCATGCGCTACAATTGCAGCGGGTAAACGATGGCGCATCGTGAGAGACAGTTTGCGGGACTTGGGTGGCGCGCGCGGCGGGCAATGACGCTGCTGGAGCTGCTCATCTTGCTCGCAATCGTTCTCGCGATAATCTTCGTTGCGCTGCCGACGCTGAGGCCCATCGAGGTTGGCAGCAAGGAGAGCTTTGCCCGCGAGCGCTTGCGCTTCATCTACGAAAAGGAGCGCGCCTACTTTCTGCGCAACGGGACCTACGACGCCTTTTCCGTGCTGGCGAGCGGCGAAAACGGCGGCCCCTACCTCGACCGGCGGTTCACCGGCGAGGATTACCGCGAGCGGGGCATCATCTTCACCGGCCCCACGGAGCCCACCGAAGACTTGATGCTGGAGGCGAAGCTGCCGGACGGCACGCGCATCACGCTTGACGGCAAGGGCCGCTTCCGCGTGCACAAGCCGGAGCCCGTGCCGGAAGAGCCTACGCCGCTTCTAAGCCCGGAGCAGATGCTGCCGCAATTTGGCGGTGATGCGGGCGATGCGCCGCGTCCGGCTGGCGGCCCGCCGCCTGTAGAAAAGCCTGGTGATGAAGCCGCGCCGCCGGAAGATGAGCCCGAAGAGCCGCCCGCCGAGTGAAGTTTAAGCGCCAATAGCGTGCCTGCGCAACTTGCCAGCGGTGCCCCGTGCGGGTAAAATCTAATGTGTCGGGGAGTGGCCCAGTCCGGTCTAGGGCGCAAGTCTGGGGGACTTGAGATCGCGAGTTCAAATCTCGCCTCCCCGATTTTTCTCGCCCACGTTTTGCGGTAGTCCAGCCCTTTAGGGCTGGCTCTTTGGTGAGATAAGACCAGGGCTGTCGCCGACGCGCCAAAGCCGCTATGGCGACGGCGCGAAGCCCTGGACTACCTTAGATTGGCGAACTCTTCCCCTACTTCAGCTTCGACTTCGCATACGCCAGCAGAAAGCCGATGAGCCGGTCCTGGTCCTGCATCGAGATTTCGGTGAAGGCGAAGCCCACGTGGTAGACCGGCGCGGTTTCGCTGCCGCCCACCTGCCTGACCCACACGACGCGCGCCGGCACTTTTATGTCCAGCGACACGTGCTTTTCGTCCGCTTCGTCTAAAAAGCCGGTTTCGATGAGTATCGTGAGTTCGTCGCCGGTGCGCAGCCAGCTCACGGAGGTCTCCACGCGCACGCCGGCGCCGCCCAGGTCCACCAGCGAAGCTTCCTGTTTGCCCTCCTGGAATTCCTCGGAGAGGAAAAACGCGCGTCCGCGCACCGCCACGCGGAAGTATCTCCGGTAGCGGCAGGTGACGGCCTTGTCCACGCGCTTGACGCGCAGCGAGTGCTCCACCGGCGCGACTTCCAGGACGTGGCTGCCGAACCGGTACATGCCGTTGGGGTCGAGCAGCGCCAGCTCAAGCTCCAGCTCCGGCTCCAGCCTTTCTTCCAGTATCGGGGGAATCTCGCGCAGGCGGATCCAGAAGTCTTTCGGGTTCAGCTTGGATATCCGCCCGGTGATGAACGACGGCATTCCGCCGTCTTCCGGCTCGCGCGCAACCACCGCGCCGGGCTGCTCGGTCTGTTGCGCCTCGTCCGCGGTTTTGGTTTTCGCGGGGGCTTGGAGCACGACGTTCATCCCCAGCCGCGCGTAGAGCTTCAGGCAGTCAATTTCGACAAACTGGCCTTCGTAGAAAAGCTTAGATATGTCCCGGGTTTGCTGCAGCCCCTCCATGGCGTCCCCAACAGATTATGCTAGACTTTACGCGCGAATGCAACTTCGCGCGGCGCTATGCAGTGGCGCTGCGCCGGAACCGGCAATGGGCAACTCAGAGCTAATCGCGGGCTACGCCAGGCACATCAACGCCGGGCTGGCGAGCGTGCTGGCATTTATGGGCCTCGACGCCACCGCCGTGCGCGCCGAAGGCCCGTACGTCTACGACGACCGGGGGCGGAAGTTCCTGGATTTCCTCGGCGGCTACGGCGTGTTCAATTTCGGGCACGCCCATCCGCGCATCGTCGTGGCGGTGAAGGCCGAGCTCGGGCGCATGCCGCTCTCGAGCAAGCTGCTAATGGACGGGCCCGCAATCCGCGCTGCGGCCCGCCTCGCAGGACTCGTCCCCGGCGATATCTCCAAGTTCTTCTTCACCAACTCCGGCACCGAGTCGGTCGAGGGCGCGATAAAACTCGCCCGCCTTCACAACGGCCGTCCCAATCTCGTCTACGCGCACGGCAGCTTTCACGGCAAGACGCTGGGTTCGCTGTCTGCGTCCAGCCGCGTTCAGCACCGCCAGCCGTTCGAGCCGCTGCTCGCCCATTTCATCCAGGTTCCATTTGGCGACGCGGCGGCGCTGCGGCTCGTGGTGGACGAAAACACGTCTGCAGTGCTGTTGGAGCCGGTTCAAGGCGAAGGCGGCATAAACATCCCGCCTGACGGCTACCTGCGCGAAGTGCGCGAGATAACGTCCGCGCACGGCGCATTGCTCATCCTTGACGAGGTGCAGACCGGAATGGGGCGCACGGGCTACAACTTCGCCTGCGAGCGCGAGGGCGTCGTCCCAGATATGATCGTGCTTGCCAAGGCGCTCGGCGGCGGCGTGATGCCCATCGGAGCCATCGGCGGCACGCCCGAAGTCTGGGCGCAGTTCGAGGAAAAGCCGCTCATCCACAGCTCCACGTTCGGCGGCGGGCCGATGGCGTGTGCGGCGGCGGACGCTGCGCTTCAAGTCCTCGTCGAAGAAAACCTCGCCGAGCGCGCCGGACGCATCGGAGAGAAGTTTCTTGCCGGCCTACAAAGCCTGCGCGGGAAGTACCCGCAGATAGTCGCCGATGTGCGCGGGCGCGGGCTGATGATAGGTCTGCAATTGGCGTCTTCAGATATCGCCGAGCTCGCAATCGGCGCGATACTCGCCAAGGAACTGCTGGTGGCGTTCACGCTTAACGCGCCGGAAGTCGTGCGCCTGGAACCGCCGCTCAACACGCCCGAAGAGCTTTTCGCCGAGGCACTCTCGCGCCTGGACGCTGCGCTAGCTGAAACGAAAGCGCTCGTTGACGAATTCGCGTAATACACGCCCGGAGTCTGTCTAATGCCGAACGTGAGAAAGGAAATCACCGTCCACGCGCCGGCGGCGAAGGTCTTCGCCGTCGCCCGCGATATCGAGCGCTTCCCCGACGCGATGCAGGATTTGAAGTCCGTCGAAGTGCTGGAGCGTGACGGCAGCCGCGTCGTTTCGCGCTGGGTAAGCGTCGCCGAAGTCGGGCCGCTGACGCGCGAAGTCGCGTGGGAGGAAGAAGAGTTCTGGGACGAGGGCGCGCTCGCGTGCAGCTTCAAGCTGCTCAAAGGCGACATGAAATCCTACGGCGGAAGCTGGAGCTTCACGCCCGAAGGCGATGCTAGAGAGCGCACACGCGTCGTGCTCGATTTCGATTACGAGATCGAGATCCCGATGCTGGGCGCGCTGGTGAAAAAGATAATCCACGCCAAAATGGTGGACAATTGCGAAAGCCTGCTGCGGGCACTGAAAGAACTGTCAGAAGCATAGCGGATGTCGTGAGCTTGCCGAACGGCGCCCCGCCTGTGATTAAAACCGGAGTGGAGGCTTTAGCCGCCACACCACTGAATCTCGCGAATGAATTCGCGAGTCCGGCTGTTTTGGGTTTACCCGCCTGTGGAGGGTTTACCCGCCTCTGGAGGGTTTACCCGCCTCTGGAGGCCTCCCCAGCCACTCCAATATACAAGGGCGGTCATTTATGGCCACCGCGATTAAACCCGGAGTGGCGGTCTCCAGGCCGCCACACCTTATGGAACGCTCACCAGCGCCGCTCTTCGTCCTGCTGGCAGGTGATATTCGAGGGTTAATTAGAATTCCCCGCCCAATCAGTGTCCGCTTTTTGCCAATAGTCGCTATAATAGTAAGTGAGCGTCTAAATGCGCTTTAGATATGTGTGATGATGGAGAAATGGGCCCTAATCGAGTAGGCGGTGCTGACCAGCGCCGCTCTTATAATGACGATTACCAGGACGCACCCAAGAGCCGGGCTGGTGAGCCCGCCGGCCACGCGCGGCGCGTGGTGGCGGACAAGCCCGGCGTACCCGGTGGGGATTCTTCTGTAAGGCGGGGGGTTACCCCCGCCGGTTCTTCGGATGATGAAGCTCCGGCGGCCATAAATGGCCGCCCTACAGTAATTCCGTCCAACAACGAACAACCAACAACCGACAACGTGGCAGCATCCTTCGATGCAGGGAAACTGCATTCCCAGCTCGCAGGCCTCCTCCAGCTCTATCTCGCCCGCGCGGCTGACGCGGAAGCGGTGAAGCAATGCAGCGCCAAAGACGCTATCGCGTGCGCCAAGAACATAACGGGCATGATGTCCGCCCTGCAGTCGGGACGACCGGCCTCGGTTGACAAGAACACCCGATTGCCCCAGATTAAAAGCCGGAGTGGGGGTCTCCAGGCCCCCACACCTTTAACGTTAGCCCACCATAGCCCTTGGCGACGGAGGGTCGCGCGGCCTGGAGATTTACACGCCTGGGCGTGCCGCGCGTCCGAGGTTAAAAACCGTCGGCTGGATAGCCGACACCACCCCGACGATCCCCCTGTAGGAGCTTGCCCGCCGGAGCGGGCGCGGCACGCCGTGCCCTCCAACGAGGGTGACAAGGCTTCGGTAGTCC
>Ga0180433_10002086_pt1 | contig 31951 bp, 29 predicted proteins | sample SS_ome_8_FD_132980 | JGI IMG/M metagenome (GOLD analysis project Ga0180433, IMG submission 132980) | Hypersaline lake sediment archaeal communities from the Salton Sea, California, USA - SS_1_D_1 metaG | ecosystem: Environmental > Aquatic > Non-marine Saline and Alkaline > Hypersaline >...
CGTCAATGGGGCGACCGACGTGAGTTATGATGCCTTGAGCGGCGTGCTCACAATGAGTGATTCCTCGACGAACTTGACGTTGAACGATGACCCGGCTCTTACCGGAGGCGCAGTCCAATCGGCCACGTTCGTACTGAATACGACATTCAAGGACTTCGATACGACGTTTCCCGGCAAAGCCTTGTTTACCGGCGGAAGCTTGTCGTTGAACTTCGACTACGATGCGGATGTCAATGACTCTAACCCGGCCCAGAGCTACTCCATTGGTGGACCGATTTCCGGCTTGGTCATTGACATCGACGAACTTATTGCTGGTTCACTTTATCGCATCAACGGTGCTGGCTTGTTCAACGCAGGGACGCCCACATTGCCCGGTTCGAATGTCTGGCCGGCTACCGGCTTGAGCAGTATCGATACGCTTTCGGTGTCGGTTAAAGGTGAGGATCTTTCGGGATGGGATTGGACGGAGACGATTGATGGAACTGGTGAAACGCAGTATACCCTGTTCCCCAATGACAATGCCGCCCCTGAGCCGGCGGCCCTAGCTCTGCTTGGGCTGGGTGCTTTGGGCTTCACACGGCGGCGTCGGGCCTAGGGAGGCCTTTAGCAGCGGAGGGGGAAGCGCTGTATTGGGTCGCCATCGTTACCCAAAGCAAATCGGTTCTCTTCATCGTATAGGATTGGACGCGTGCGGAGCGACGAGTTCCGCACGCGTTTTTTATGATCTGACCTGAGCCCACCACCTTCCTTGTCCACTTTTCGTATCTTTACCCTCGCGTGACGTGAACTGCAGCCTGTTCTAGAATGCCCACGTTCAATGAAGGGTTGCTCGCCCGTAGCGACTCAGTCGCGACGATGCAAAGTTTGGGCGGGGCGGGATTGTGCCGATCGCTTACCCTGTGTCTTTGCTCGCTGAGGAGTTCTCGAAAGCATGTCACTGACCGATGAAGCGATGTTGCTGGCGATTGGGTGTGCCGCCGGCATACTTGGCGGATTGCTGGGAATTGGAGGTAGTATCCTCATGATTCCCGCCATGCACCTGATTTTCGGCCCGGCTCAGCACCTCTACCAAGGGGCGGCCATGATGGTCAATTTCTTCATTGTCCTGCCGGCTGCGATTCAACATCGTCGAGCAGGGGCGGTTTTGTACCGAGTCGTACGGGTGACAATACCTTCGGCAGCGGTCGCTGTCTTAGCAGGGGCGTGGACCAGCAGCGGCCCCTGGTTTCGCGGTCCCAACGAAGTTTACCTGTCGCGTTTGTTTGGTGCGTTTCTGCTCTACGTGGCGGTCTACAACGTCTTCTTGTTGGTGCGTCGGCGACCGACGCAAAGCTTGGACGATCGTGCGTTTCAGGCCATCCCCACATGGAAAATCGCCCTCATCGTTGGCGTACCGACAGGATTCTTTGGTGGGTTGCTGGGGATCGGCGGGGGGATTCTCGCCGTTCCGTTTCAGCAGCTTTTCCTCAAGATTCCTCTTCGTCGAGCGATCGGTAATTCCGCTGCGACAATCGTGCTCATGAGTCTCATCGGTGCGACGTTCAAAAACTACTTGAACGCTCAAGCGGGTATCCCATTCGTCGCGGCACTTAAACTAGCACTCTTCCTGTTTCCCACCGCCATGATTGGAAGTTTTGTTGGCAGCCGGCTCACGCACACTTTGCCGAGGCCAGCGTTGCGCATTGCAGTGATCTTGCTCATGATCTACTGCGGCTTTGTATTACTCAACCGTCCTAGCCACAAGCCATCCCCAACAAACGCCAACAAGTCGGTCCGCTTGGGTCACACGCCATCGATGCCACTGTAACATGTCGTGTTCGGCCATCGCCTCCTCGCACGCAGGTTTTGCGCAGCCGAACGTAGCTTGGCAGACTCCCACGACATGAACCTGGATTCGGGTCGTCCGTTTCGTCGCGATTCGCCGATAGGCAGTAGTAACAATGCGATGGAGCCACGGTTCGTTGCGGTTCGATAGAGGAGCTTTCACCATGCCACAAATCCATCACAAAAAGGGCCGGTTCTATGGGGTACAGGCAGGGGCCCTGGGCTTGTTTTTGTTAGTCACGCTATTGGGTGCAACAGGACTCAGTTGTGACGATGAAGCCTCTGCTACCTTTCGCCAAGAGGCGACGGGTGCGATCGGCGAAGGGCTCAAGACGATGGTCAACGGAGTTCTCGATGGATTCGTTGCCGCGATTGAAAGTGCCGGCGACGGTTCGAGTTCGACCAGTGAATCGAGTAGCGGTTCGTCCGGTTGAAATAGCAGCGACTCAAGCTGCTTTTGTAAATAGCGCAAGAACTGCGCGTTCCGGTACGATTTGAACGGGTTGGTCCATTGATCATGCACGGAGAATGTGTTGCGTTCCGTGAGTGATTTCCACTCTTCAGTGGGTATCCTGGATGCCGTAAAGGGATCGGTACCGTCCGAGGTCGATTGTCATTTGCAGCATCCGGTGTTCCCGGCCGGTCCTGTGGAAGTATTTGGTCTGTTCGCCGGCGTCAAGAAAACCTACGGATCGATAGCAGTAGATGGCGGCGATATTGTCGGGGAACACGACGAGGCTCACGCGGTTCATTCGGCGTCGCACGAAGGCGACCTTTAGAGCCAACCGCACCATTCGAGTGCCCAATCCCATCCCACGTTGTTCAGGACGCAGGATACAGTGTCCGACCCATGCGTGCAGCGTCTGGCCAGGCATGGGGTTGAGCTCGAGGTAACCCAGGGGTTCGACCAGGTTGTCCTGGTGGAACAGAATGGATTGGCCGTCTGGGCCGGGCCAGGCCACCACCTTGGTTGCAGTGAGCGGGTGCGTGGTCTTAGGGGCGAGCCAGAAGAGTTCACGGTCGTCTTGAGCCCATTGGGCGACAACGAACGCCATTACCTTGTCGAACGGAGCGAGGTAGTACGGGTCGCTCCGAGCCAGTTGGACCGTCGTTGGTGCAGGTTTGATGCTCATTGACTGGACCCGCCAAATGATCATATCGCCTGTCGAGGGCAATACCCAATCAGCAATGTTCCTGGATCGGCATAATTTGACCCGGGCAGTGAGCCAAACTTATCGGCGGGGCCCCCCTGACGCCGCATTCCCTGTTTGACTGGTTTGTCTCAGGTCCCGGCCGTGCTCCCCAAGTGTCCCACGCGGCGATTGGCTTCCGGTTCGGTTCCTACATTGACCTGTGTTCTTGGGGCACGTTACAATACAGCCGGTGGATGACGGCGCAGGATTCTTACGGTGTCCTGGTCGGTTCTCCGGTAGCATCGTGTCAGCGGTTCGTATGATGCTCCGGGTTTGTGGGTCGTTCTGATTGTGTTCGAATGGTGGGGCATGGAAGCTTAGGGGTTTGCGCCGGCGCTTGCACGATGGGTCCACGACTTTCCCGATTGATATTGTCTGCGGTTCCCGCAGAAGTGATCGAACGCGGCCAGCGTTGGCAGGCGCTGCGAACGTTCCATGAAGCGGCACGAAGAGTCCCCGCTTACCGCCAGCTTCTTCGTGAACACGGCGTGGTGCCCCGAAGAATACTGACTCCCGAAGCGTTTCGGCGGCAGGTTCCCATTATTGATAAGGCCAGCTACTTCAAGCGTTTTTCCTTGGAGCAACTCTGTCGAGGCGGCTCTTTTGCCGGTAAGTACACGCTTGAACGCAGTAGCGGCTATTCTGGCCAGCCGCATTACTGGTTGCGCGAAGCGGCTGAGGATCGCCAGTTGCGGGATCACACCCACCATCTTTTCCGCGATATGTTTCAGGCCCATCGACGGACGACTTTGATGGTTGTTACCTGGTCCCAGGGGACCTGGGTGACCGGCGAGAAATTCGCACGGACACTTCGCAATCTGGGCGCTTCAGGGGCCCTGAAGGTGACCGTGGTGTCTCCGGGTATTCACCTGGAGGAGACCCTGGAGATCCTGTCGAGCTTTATTGGCCGGTTTGAACAAATCGTGCTCGCGGGGTACCCGCCTGCCTTGAAGGATATCGTCGATCAGGGGCAAAGGCAGGGGATCGATTGGCCGAAGTATCGCGTCCATTTGCTCAGTGGCGGAGAAGGGTTTCCGGAGTCATGGCGCGACTACATGGCCTCGATGTTGGGTATCAAAAAGATCAATTCTGCGGAAGGGCCTCATATTATCTCCTGCTATGGTTCAGCCGATTCGGGGATCGGTTGTGGCGGTGAAGCGCCCTTTCCCCTGATCCTGCGGCGTTTGTGTACAGGCGACCGCCGGTTGTGCGCGGATCTTTTTGATGGGCAGGTCTATCCGCCCAGTGTTTTTCAATATGATCCCACGCGGTTGCAAGTGGAATCGGTCGAGGGTGAGCTTGTGCTTACCGTCCGGAATGCAATGCCGCTTGTGAGGTACAATATCCACGACCGAGGTCAGCATTTGCCCTTGAAGACGGCTATTCGTGTTCTTAAGGATCACGGATATGATCCGATTGAGCTGCTGAACGATCTCGGTTGGTCCAAGTCGATGTTGTATCCACTGCCGTTGTTCTATGTCTTTGGCCGATCTGATGGTGTGGCGACGATCTACGGCGTGAATATCTATACGGAATCGGTCTATGAAGCCCTTCTGCATCACGAACTTGTGGGGTTGCATACGGGCGAGTTTGGGCTGCACACGGTCTACGATGAATGTGCCGAGCAGATGCTTAGGCTCCAGGTCAGGCTGAAACCAGGTGAACCCCAAGATCCAGTCATCGCTCGGCGGTTTGAGCAACGCCTGCTCGCGCAGCTGAGACAATCCAATTCGGAATACCGCCACCTCTACGAAGTCAAGGGGACACGTGTCGCGCCGCAAGTCGAGTTTACCTATCAACCCATTCACGCGAATGGTATCAAACGTAGATACTGCCAGGCTGTCCCTGTGAATCAGGAGTGATTGGTGGTGCCAAGTCGTTCGTGCCCGAAATAGACGAACTTGTTCACGAGTCTCGCGATGGGGCGAACTTTGACGTTTTACGTTCTATGATGGGACTGATGCCGTATTCAGGGCGGGCTGCCATTCTGGCTCGGTTTTGGTTTCCTGCTCAGGTTCGGGCTCTGGCGGATGAAGCTTACGCCACAATTTGAAAAACGGTTCGTATTCCTTGATGTCAACGGGCTCGGCGAACCCCGTATGCCCCATCGGGCCCAGAATCAGTTTCTTCTTGCCGACCACATTTAACAAGTAGTGACGAACCTTTTCGGTAAGCTCCGGCGTTGTTTCGTTCGAAACCACGAAAGGCCCCTCGGGTACGCGGACGGTTTTTCCGATGATGCGCACTTGGTCTTTTGAGGGGGTCAGGAGAAGAAGACTACCACCCTTCTCGGGCCACTTGTCGTAGTCTGCCTCATCGATGACCCCGGCTGCTGCTTGCTCCATGACCACGCTCTTGGCTACTTCAAGTGAGTTGATATGCGTGGTATCCAGCCGCAAGCCTAGAACGCCGTTATCGAAGTCCTCCTTCTTGATCCCCGATTCGAGCAAGGCACCGAGTGCGACTTCGTTTAGGATCGCGTTTTCTTCCGGCAAGAAATGGAAGCGGTGCCCTTTGATATCGCTCAATGTTTGGATGGGCGACTTCGGGGCCACAATGATGAGGCCTCGGCGGGATGTGTGACCGTTGGCGTTTATCGGTACAGCGAGTGTTTTGCAGGTGTCCGCCGATGCGATTTCGGTATAATCACCTGGCGTCAGCATGGCGAATTTCAGTCGTCCGGTCCCCAAGTGCACGCGGATTTGTCGGGCAGTCATCAGTCGAAAAACCACCGATTCGCCCAGATCATAAGAGAGATCTTGCCGAAACAAACTTCGTTGTGGGATCATCAGTGGTGGTGGCGAGAACGCCCATGTTGTGACGCCGATCAGGATGGGCGGTTTGGCCAAGCCCAGAAGGTTGAGCGGATCGGCAAGTTGAGTTGGTGACGAACATCCTGCCATCGCCGCCAGAAAACCGGCTGACAAGAAGTGAAAAACTCTTATTGGGGCTCTGGAACGCAGTATCGCTGAACAAGGTCCTTTCATCCAACTTCCCTCGGATCTAGAAGTATGAAGCCGTATGTCCACGCAAGTATATCCGAGGACTTCTTCTGTAGGAAGATCTGATCGATGCGGGACACCGAGCGTTCCGAAATCGTTGCTGGCCGGCAATTCGTGAGTCGAAAAAGAGGCCAGATGATCAACGTGTCAGGAGTGGATTTGAATGGTCGCGTGGAACTGGTTGACGAGGGAGCGATGTTCTTGGTTCAGGGTGTCGACCCATCTGCGGTGTGCCGTGATCGTGAGAGCGGGCCACTGACCATTTGAGCCAAGCTCAAACTCGACATTATCACCACCCTCAAGATCGGCAATGCCTTCGGGTACGGTGAAGATGAGTTCCCGACCGGCCCCTGTCTGTAGGACCCCACGTCGGCTTTTGGGAAAGTAACAGCGAATCTGTCCAATCATGCCCCGCTCCTGCTTTCGTCCAATCAAGTTGATCGATTGGCTCGGAGGCACTCATCCGAAGGGATCAAGATTGCCGTCGTAACAGATGGGTGACGGGACCGCAACTTGGCCTAGTATGACACAGAAGAAGAGATTTGGCAATCCCGAACTTTACCCAAATTGACGATCCTTGATTGACGTGTTGGCCTGTGTGTTTTTGATGCCTCACAGCGGGACGGTTGTCAGGCAGAAGCGACGAATGTCGTCAGCGTAGCGAACATCAACATGGCCTATAGCCGCGTGTGATAAGGACTTGCATCAAGCCTCGTTGCCGTCAGCCCGACTTGAGCGGTTGTGATATCAATGAGGTGCTCTCGGTGCTGAGTTTTGTCTTCGACTTGTTAGTTTGTAGCTGCATGAATTTCATATTAGGTAAAGCAGGTCAGATGGTGAATATGTTGGCGAATCCGCAAGCATTATTGATTCATATTGATTTTCTGGCGTTGTTGTGCGTGACGGATGCGGTGAAATAATAACTTGGTTGGTTGGCGAGCGGGGCTAGATGTCCAGTCTTATCGGACCGGCCCAGAAGCCCGCTCTGTCGTAGCTGTCAGTTCGATTCGTTGTTGACCTGGGCGGGTTCGGCTTTTCCTTTTCGACCGCGTTTTTGAGTTTCGTCGGGCACCATGAAATTGTTGCCGCAGTTTCCGCAGCGAACCTTCCGTCCGCGGACGTTCTCCGGGACTTGGAGGATCGCACGGCAGCGGAGGTTGGGGCAAATGAGGGTGATAGCCATTCGAGGCCCTTCCCGTACGTTGTGTCGCATCACTGGTGGTTCTAACGCATCGGACAGATCGGCTCGGTATTCGGTGACAATGAGATAAAACTGCGTATTGGGGGGTAGTTGCCGGGAATGACGTGGGTTGAGCCGTAGGCCCGTAAAAACACGCGTAGAGGTGGGGGGGCATTTTGGCGTCAATTCCTATCTCTGCCGGCTTTACGCGCCGAATGCGAAGGTTATAATTGCAGTTCATGATGAGGAGTATTGGCTTATGAGACTATTTCAATCAATGTTCTCGCAGGCGAAGCTCTATAGCTTTACGGCCCCGTTTGCTCTTGTGCCGCTGATGGGCTTCAGCATCTCGGAGATCGGGGACTACCTTCGAGGTATGGAGTTCCGGGCTGTCCTCGCTGAGCTGCTGGTCCAGGTCACCACGGGTGTGGTGGATGCAGCGATGCTGGCGGTTATCGGCACACTGTTCGACGCGTTCTGAGTTGGCGCGCGGTGTTCAGGTGTTCGGTTTTAGGGCGCGCTGGCTAGCGGGGTTGGTACGGCTGGGGTGACTGGTCGGATGGTGCGAGCGTGCGGCAAGCGGCACGGAGGGAGTGTGTGCCGCTTGGATTGCGTCCGGGGTATCCTTCAGAGGGTGTTACCCCGCTTCTGCTTTTCGCCGATCGGCTTTCTCAGGGTTTTTGACATTCCAGAAATGACTGCAGAAGGATTTGTGCGGCCACGGCATCTTGCCGGGCCTTTTTCTTTTTGCGTGTCAATTCGCGTTCGATGAGGCGTTGGTCGGCGGCGTGCGAGGTGAGTCGTTCGTCGTGCAAGAAGACTTGGATGGGGGCGTCCGGTCCGACGCACTTGCGGATCATCTGGGCCAATGATTTGGATTGTTTGGCTTGTGGGCCCTCGGTGCCGTCCATGTTCAACGGCAAACCGATGACGATTCCCGTTGCATCGTAGTCGTGGGTGACCTCAAGAATGGCTTGGGCGTTGACTTCGATGTCAGCGTGGGCTTCGATCACTTTCAGGGGTGACACAATACCGGCATCCTGCTCGCTTAACGCAAGCCCGATTCGTTTTGTTCCCAGATCAACGCCGATGTATCGCATAGGAGTGTATGGCTCTACTTCTTGGGTCCGACCAGCTCGACCATGTTGCCGTCCGGATCGCGAATCACGGCGATCCACACGTTTTCCGCAAACTTTGCGGGGCCTTTGGCGAGGGGCTTGCAACCTGCTTGGGCAGCTTGATCGCATACGGCTGTGATGTCCGGCACATGGAGCGTTAGATACCGAACGCCTGTGGCTAAATGAATAAAAGCGGTTGGGTTGACCGGTGCCTCGGCGAACTCGATCAGCTTGATTTTGGTGCCCGCTTCAGTTCCGGCCAACTGCATCACCTGTACTGTGAATGGTTTGTGATCCGACAGGCCAGTGTTGCCGCCGACCGAAGCCGGTACGTCAAACGTGTAGAGGGGCTCGAAGCCGAGTGCGTCACGATAGAAGGCAACAGATCGCTGTAGGTCGCGTACGACGATTCCCAAGTCAATAATGCCATTTGTGGCGTCGCTCATGTGTTGAGTCCTTCTATTGGGCGAGATCAACTTTGGGTTGATTTTTCTGTCTCGTTGGTCAAGTACAAGAGGAAATGATAGCAGAATTTGGAGGGGACGCCTATGGCCGATGGTGTTGAGCCGACACGTGTGAGACGCGGGCGGTTACGAGCTCTCATTGGAGGCAAAGGCGGTTTTGCTTGACCCTTCGGCCCCAAGATCCGACAATTTGTATTTGCCATACTTTGTGGTATACGCGGATGTGCACATGGGGGCGGGTTCTTGCGATTCGAGCAATCGCCTTTTCCATGTCTTGATGGTTTCTACACAGCACGAGAATAAGGAGCGTATCATGCGAAAAGTTTTGTTTTGTCTGGCGGTGGTGTTGGCTTGTTCGGGGCAATTGTGTCTGCCCAATCTAACGCCCACGGATGGAAGTGCCACGGTTAAGACCGCGACGCTGACCCACTCGGGCTTTGATTTTTCCGAAGATGCCGGCGGAAGCCCGACGACGGGCGACGTCGAGAATTCCGATGGCGAGATCATTGGTTGGTCTCCTGCGCCGACCGTGTGGGACAATGGCGACGGCAACTCGGTATGGTGGCGATCCGATGAAAACACCGAGACGACGAATTACACGAAGGATATGGGCGAGGTGACGTTGGCTTCCGTGACCTCTGTACCGACGGAGTGGGACGGTACCACGGATGCGAGTTTGCCGCCGTTGCAGGTGGGCCATGTTTACGTGGTTAAGTGTTTAGACGGCTATGCCAAGTTCCTGGTCAAGGCGGTTCGTGTCGATCCGGCTTGGGAAGCGGACGTTGACTATGTGTATACGTCGGGAAGCTCGTTCTAATCGCGAACGCACATTTTGAGCATTGAGTCAAGGCAGGGTCAGGTATTGGCCCTGTCTTTTTTTGCGTGGACATTTCGGGGAAATGAGCCCGTTCCCGTGGCTTGGAGTGGGTTCGTTTGGGTTGGTTTGTCCGGCGGGTGACGATGTGTTTCGGGACAGAAATCCGCGTTTTGGGTTTAGGAATGCGGGTTTTGAGGGGTTTGCGAAACGGATGTTTTGGGTTCGTTCCGTTAGGGCATTTTTTGCGGCGGCGTGTTTGAGGGAAGATGGTGGGCGGTGCCCAAACAACGTGTTTGATTGAATCGTTACTTGTCCCTATTGCGGACAATGTCTCCCTACATGTGTTTTTCGCCGGATTGGGTTTTGACTTTTTCGACGAGTTCTTTGATGCGTTGGGCGTCTTGTTTTCGGCAGATGACGGTGGCGTCGTTGGCGTGGATGACGACGATGTCTTGGATGCCAATAGCGGCGATGAGGTGGTCGGATTCGCTGACGAAGATGTTGTTGTTGGCGTCGAGGGTGAGGACGTTGGGGGCGGCGCGGGTGTTGCCAGCGTCGTCGGGATCGAAGACGTCAGGTAATGAAGTCCACGCGCCGACGTCGAGCCAATGGCAGTCCATCTCGACGGTGGCGACGCGATCGGCTTTCTCCATGATGGCGTAATCGACGGAGATTTTCGGTAGGGACGCGAAGGTGTCGAGTCGTTGTCGCTGCTTGTTGGCGTCGTGGAAGTTGGCGGCGATTTCGTGTAGGCCTTGGGCCATCACAGGTTGGTGTTTGTCGATCTGGTGGATGATGGTGGACAGTTGCCAGACGAACATGCCGCTGTTCCAGTAGTATTCGCCGCTATCGTAGTATTGTTTGGCGGTGGGTTGGTCGGGTTTCTCCTCGAATTTCTGGACTTCGTAGAGGCCTGGGTCCAGTTGTTGGCCGCGGTGGACGTAGCCGTAGCCGGTATGCGGCGACGTGGGTTTTATGCCGAAGGTGATCAGGGCGTCGCTGTAGGTTTCGGCGGCTTCGAAGCCTTTGCGCACGGTATCGGCGAAGGTTTCGACCGGGGTGATGATGTGGTCGGCGGTGAAGATGCCCATGGTGCCTTGAGGGTCTTTGAGTGCTAGCAGGTGGGCCGCGAGTCCGACGGCATTGGCAGTGTCGCGGGCGCAGGGTTCGGCCAGGATGTTTTCGCGGGGCATCTCGGGGAGTTCGTCGGCCATGGCGGTGATGTAGCTTGGGCCGGTGATGATGTAGATTTGCTTCGGATCGAGCAGGGCGGCGAGGCGATCGAATGATTGCCGTAGCAGCGATTGGCCGTCAAAGATGCGTAGGAGTTGTTTGGGGTGGTTGCGCCGGCTTAGGGGCCATAAGCGGGTTCCGGAACCCCCTGCCATGATCACTGCATGTCGCATGATTCGTCCTTTACTGGGTTATCTTTGGTCTCGTTGTTGATTCATTGATGTCGATGTTGGAGCTTGGTTACAAGGTCATGGGTGGATTTTCGTAACCTTTGCGTCCCATGAAGTGGAACGTGAGGATCTTGCCCAGTTCGACGGCGGGCTGATCGTACGGGTTGATGCCGTAGAGCTTACCCATGATGGGGATGATTGACTCGTAAAGGTAGATGAACTCGCCGACGGTGCGTGCGTTGATCTGCGGGAAGTGGAGGGTGAGCGAGGGTCTTTCGCTGGCCAGCATGGCGAGTTGTGTCGCTTTTTTCTCGATGTTGAGCAGGTTGCCAAGTGTGCCGTCTTCGCTTCGGCCGAGGTACTGCATGGCTTCGTAGCCTTCGAATGCCATGGGGATGACCGAGTCGCACTCGAATTCGTCTACTTCGAGGAAGGTGAAAACCTTGTCGTTCGGGCCTTCGCGGTAGAGCTGGACTTGCGAATGTTGGTCGGTGGCGCCGAGGGCTTTGATGGGTGTGGGGCCGACGTTTTTGTGGTCGCGGGGTCGGATTTTGCCGAGGCTTTCAGCCCAGAGCTGCCGATACCAGTCGGCTAGGTCGCGGAGCTGTTGGCTGTAGGGCATCATGACGTGCATGGGTTTACCGGCTTCGGCGTAGAGGTAATGGATCATGGCGATCTGTGCGGCGGGGTTACTTTGGGGGTTGGGATCGCTGACGGCGCGGTCCATGGCGGCAGCGCCTTCGAGCAAGGCGTCGATATCGATACCGCACATTGCGGCCGAGAAAAGCCCCACGGCAGAGAGTACGCTGAAACGTCCGCCGACGCCGTCGGGTACGGTGAGCGAATGGTATTCTTGGTCGTTGACGATTTGGCGCATCGTTCCTTGGGCGGTGTCGGTGGTGACGATGAGGCGGTCTTCGCCTTCAGCTTCGCCGAGTGCTTCGCGGAGTCGATCGCGGACGATGAGGAACTGGGCGGAGGTTTCGGCGGTTTCGCCCGACTTGCTGATGACGTTGACCAGCGTTCGGCCCCAGTCGTCGCCGATGACGTCCATCACGGCTTCGAAGTGGACGGGATCGACGTTATCGAGAACGAACAGTCGCGGGCCGTTACGCAGTTGGCGTGGCAGGAGATTGTAGGTTGATGGATTCAAGCCGGTTTGGAGGGCGATATTGCCGAGGGCTGACCCGCCGATGCCGAGAACGATCAAGTTCTCCGTGGTTTCGCGGTGATCGGCGACGGCTTGCTTGATCTCGGCGATTTGCTCTTTCGCGTAGGGTAGTTCACGGAAGCGGTGGTCGCCTTGTGACCGTTCGTTCGCGATTTCCTCGATGATTTTCGTGACACGCGGGTAGAGGTCGGCGAGGTCCTGTTCGGTGAGGCGGTGTTCGCCGAGGCGATTATCGTGGACGTAATGTGTGTTCAACCGTAACGCGACCTGTTTTGAGCTCATGGTAATTCATCCGGTTCTATGAGTTCGAGTTTTGCGTATTCCAACACGAGTGTTTTTTCGCCTTCGGCAGCGAAGTGTATTCCCGCATAGGTGCCTTGACTTGCGGGTCGGATCCACAGTACCCGGCCGATGCCGTGGGTTGGGTGGCGAACGAGCTGTCCTTTCTGCCATGTGAGGTAATCGTTGGCTGAGGCAGGTCGCTGGCCGTCGTCGTCATGATCGACTGTTTTACCCTCTTGGCCGATGTTTAGCCAGGTGACGCTGTCTTTGGGGAGTTCGGTCAGGAAGAGGGAGCGAGCGGTTCGGCGGATGATTCCGTGGACGTTCCGCCAGTGGGCGCTGGTTAGCGTGAGGGAACGTTCCGCGCGGGTCATGCCGACGAAGCAGAGTCGGCGTTCCTCTTCGAGATCGGCCCGTTCGTTGTTGCTGCGTTCGTGGGGTAACAAGCCGGCTTCGACGCCCGCGATGAAGACGGTGTCGAATTCGAGTCCTTTGGCGGCATGAAGCGTCATGAGTGTGACAGCACCGAGTTGGTGATCGATCGCATCGACGTCGCCGACGAGACTGATCTGCTGGAGCCAATCAGTGAGTGAGCCGGAGCCGTCGGCATGCTGTTGGTCATATTCGGTGGCGGCACTGATGAGTTCGTGGACGTTGCCGAGCGCTTCCTTGTCGGTGTCCTTGTTCCACATGGCAAGTAGGCCGCTGTAGCGCACGACGTATTCGAGCGTGTCCTGGATGCTGTTGGTTTCGGCGGTTTGGGCGATTCCGGTCATGAGGTTCGCGAATGATTGTAGATACTTGGCGGCGCGGCTCACGTCCGGGATTTCTTTGGGGTTGCTTAGGATGTCCAGGATTGGGCGATCGGTTTGGGCAGCGAAATTGAGGAGCCGATCGACCGTGGTCTTGCCGATGCCGCGCGTGGGTACGTTGATGATGCGTGTGAGGGCGACGCGATCGGCGGGATTGGCGACGAGCTTGAGGTAGGCCAAGGTATCTTTGATTTCTTTTCGGCCGTAGAAGGCGACGCCTCGGGCGACTTGGTAGGGGATTCGTGCCTGTAACAAGGCGTGTTCGATGTTGCGCGATAACCAGTTGACGCGATAGAAGATGGCGATTCCGCTGAATGTGCCGCCGGCATCGACGTGCTGTCGGATTTGCGATGCGATGTAGGCGGCTTCGGTATGGCCATCTTGACATTCGGTAACGGCGACGGCGGGTCCGTCGTTGTTGGCGGTCCAGAGTTTTTTTTCTTTGCGTTTGCGATTGTGTGAGATGACGGCATCGGCGGCGGTGAGGATCTGTGGTGTGGAGCGATAGTTCTGTTCGAGTCGGACGACGACGGCGTTGGGGAAGTCCTCCTCGAACTGAAGGATGTTGTGCAGGTTGGCTCCGCGCCAAGCGTAGATGGATTGATCGGGGTCGCCGGTGACGCAGAGGTTTTCGTGATCGAGGGCTAGGCCTCGGGCAATGAGATATTGTGCGTGGTTCGTGTCCTGGTATTCATCGACGAGGATGTAGCGATACCGTTGTTGCAGTTGGTCGCGCAGTTCGGGGTCGTTACCTAGCAGCAGGGCGGTTTTGGTGAGTAGATCGTCGAAGTCGAGGGCGTTTTGTTCAGCCAGCACGGTTTCGTAGGCGGCGTAGAGGTCGGCGATGCGTTTTTCTTGCCAGTCATAGGCGTCGTCGGCGTACTGTTGCCAGGAAATCATCTCGTTCTTGGCGGCGCTGATTTTGTTGAGGATGCGGGCAGGCGGAAAATTTTCTTTGGATAGGCCCGTGCGCGCGACCGCTTCGGACATGGCGGCGACTTGGTCGGCTTGGTCGAAAATGGAGAAGTTGGGTCGCAGGTTGGCTCGTTCGGCGTGGATGCGTAGCAGGCGAGCACAGAACGAATGGAATGTGGCGCAGGTGAGTCCCCGGCCGACGTCGAGTTGTTGCATGCGTTGGGCCATCTCGTTGGCGGCCTTGTTGGTGAAGGTGATGGCGAGGATGTGGTGCGGTTGAGTGGCGGTCCAGGCCAAGTAGGCGGCTCGGTGCGTAATGACGCGGGTTTTGCCGCTGCCGGGCCCTGCGAGGACGAGCAGTGGTCCGTCGATGTGGGTCACGGCTTGGCGTTGGGGCTCGGTCAATCCGTCGAGTAGGTTCTGCGTGGATGATGAATACGACATGAAGCTTTTATAGCGTTGGGCGGTTGGAAAATCGAGTTGGGTGGAACGGGTGTGCGGAGGTAACGCCATCAAGGAAGTTGTGGTTGAATGGTTTTGGGGTGGTTATTCATCGGGCGTGTATGAAAGTAAGCTGACGAGGAAATATTCGGGCAGTGAGATGTTGCTTTTTCGGCTTCGGGCGTCGAAATAAGTTTGGGCGGCTTGGCGCAGTTCTTGGGCGGTCGCGGCTGGATGGCAGTGTTTGGCGAACTCCTTGCCTTGACGGGTTTGAAAGGTAATGGCCAGTCGGTAGAGAAAATCGTCCTGTGATACGGGGTGTTTTGTGTGCCATAGGGCGGGGTTGAGGAGTGTTCGGGTGGCTTCGATCGGGTGTATGCCGTTTTGGATGTCGCTTTTGAATTGATCGAGGGCGCGTGCGCCGGCGGTGACGACATCCCTGAGGGCGATGACGACGCCGTCGCCGACCAGTTCGTTTTTGAGGAGCCAGGATTCAGTGGGTAGGCGAACGGGGGCGGCCAGGCCATCGCAAACGACGAGAACGACACGTGCTTGGGGTGAGCCCAGGAGTGTGTAGGTTTTTCCGTTGTCGTTCGTATTCATACCGAAGGTGAAGTAGTAGGAGTAATTCGACAGGACGTTGCTGATCCATGTCGTGTGGGCAAGTCGGCCGTTTGGGGCAACGAACTTGTCATAAGCGGGATACCACTGTTCGGGGATGTCGTTCCCTAGGCGGGGTAGTTTCAGGTAGATAGTGTGGGCTCGATTGGTGTATCCGTCGTATTGCGCGGTAGCGGGTGGGGCTTCGGTGATGATCCGGTCGGTTCGTTTGAAGGGTAGTGAAAGGCGTGGGTGGATTTCTGAAGTGTCGCGTTTTGGATTGGCTGGTTGTGTGTGGGAGGTCGCATGAACGGGGGGCGTGATGGCGCGGGGTCTGAGATGGTCGATGGTATCGATGCGGTTTTCGTAAGGATTCACCCGCAGTAACCGGTGTTTGAGCGTGTCGGCCACCAGGAGCGTGTTTTCGTCGAGCCAAGCAAGCCCGTAAGGCATGTTGAACAAGGTGGTATCGGGCCCGTTGCCACCGATGCAGGCGTATTCGGCGAGGTGTTGGGTTACGAAGCTGATCTGTCCCGTGTGCGCGTCCGTTAGGGCGATGACCTTTTCGGAGCTGACGGCCATTGCGGTGGGCCAGAGGTATTGATCTTGGGCCCAGCCAAGGGAGCCGTTCTCTGCGACCAACGTGCCGGTAAGGTCGTATTTGGCCAACGTGCGACTTTCCAGGCCGCTGGCGAGGAGGTGTTGTTGGTCAGGTGTAAATGCGACGCCGTGCGCGCCTCGCAGGGGGGCCTTCCATCGCAAGTTGCCATCGGTATCGAACATGAGGACGGCGTGTCCGTCATTGTCGGCCGCGGCGATGCGTGTGCCGTCTTTTGTGACGGCGATTCCTTCGGGGCTGTGCATTTGTTCATGTTTGATTTCGCGAACCCAATGGAGTGAGTTGTCCTTGTGGAATTCGAATATGAGGATGTTGTGGCCGAGGTAGTTGGCGACGTAGAGTCTCCGCGCGTCCTGGCGGTAGCACAGGCCGGTGGGGTTCCATTTGGGGATGTCGGGTGGGGGCGTGAGTAGGGTGGCGGTATGGTCTGGTAGGTTGATCAGCGCGATGTCGGTGTAATTGCAGATCAAACAGTGTTGTTGGTCGATGGGTGCGATGCTGACGGGGTAAGGGAAGTTGATTGGTTGGTATTGCCCGTCGAGCGTCTTGATGACGATTGGGTGTGGGGTGGCGTTAGTGGTTAGGACCAGCTTGCTCGGCGAAAAGGAGTGACTGTTTTGGGTGGCGAGACGATACTCGCATGGATGCATATCTTTCGGGTCGGACTTGTCGGGTTGCTGAGAACAAGCGAACGAAAGCATCAGTCCCATCAGAGATGACAGGATAAGCATACCGCGGTTACGTGTTGTTCCAAGATTGCCTGTTATGGTGAAGGGCCTTTTCGTGGCAGAATGGTGCATGTTTCGGAATGTTTTCTGCATGATAGAGACGGTTTGCGTTTCGTTTCTTGTTGGCATCTTATCGAGGTTGGTGACGATTACAATTGTAGGGTGGGGACACGACTTGAGAGGGGATAGGGTTTTCCAGTAGTCTAGGTGTTATGAGAATCATTGGACAAGGTATTGATTTGATCGAATGTGATCGCATTCGCGAGGTGTATGAACGACACGGCGAGCGGTTGACGGACCGATTGTTGACGCCGGCGGAATGGGCATACGTGCAACGGTTTCGGAACGATGTGGTGCCTCGGTTGGCGGGGCGATTTGCAGCCAAGGAGGCCATCCTCAAGGTGCTTGGGACGGGTTGGCGGGGCAAGATCGCGTGGCGGGATATGGAAATCCTCAATGCCGATTCGGGTCGTCCGCATGTGAAGCTGACCGGGGAGTGTAAGCGCGTTGCCGATGACCTTGGTATCACGGAGATCCTGGTCTCCATTACCCACACACCGCACTATGGGGCAGCGACCGCGATCGGGGTCGGGAAATAGGTCGGGGTATTCCCTTTTCGTAATAACCCATCGTTTTTACAGGGGCAGTGTGATGATCTGGCCGTCGTAGGCGAGCGCCATGTTGTCAGGGAGCTCCTGGTTGGTTGCGTCGTGGGGCAACTCGTGGGCGATGTGGGTGAAGAAGGTTTGCCTGGCGCCGATGCGGCGGGCGATTTCGACGGCTTGTTCGAGGTTGAAATGGGTGGGGTGAGGGCGGCGGCGGAGGCCGTCGAGCATGAACACCTCGAGGTTCTTGAGTAGCGCGAACGATTCTTCGGGGATATCGCTGCAATCGGTGCAGTAGGCGAAGGTGCCGATCCGAAAGCCGAGGACCGGCAGGGTCCCGTGCATCAAGGGAACAGGAATGATGTGTGTGCCGAAAATCTCGAAGGGTCCGTTGATCTGCTGCATTTTGAGCTGTGGTTTGTGGCTTGGATAGTCGGGGTTGTTGCAGAAGGCGTAGGCGAACATCTTTTCGACGACGTCGGCAGTGATGGGGTCAGCATAGCAGGTAAGCGGCATCCGTTGGAGTGCATTGAAACGGCGGAGGTCGTCCAGGCCGGTGATGTGATCGCTGTGGTGGTGTGTGTAAAGGATCGCATCGATCCGTCGGACGTTGTTCGTGATGCATTGGATGCGAAATTCCGGGGCGGTATCGATCACCATCGCATGGTTGTTGATTTCGACCCGGATACTCGTGCGGGTTCGTTTGTCGTGCGGGTCGGGTGATGTACAGACCGGGCAATCGCAGGCGATCATCGGGATGCCGTGTGAGGTTCCTGAACCGAGGACGGTGATACGAATCGAACTCATATTACGGTAGTGTAGTGGTTCATTTCCATATTGTCAGGTTTGGGTTTTGGGGCGATCTTGCTGCCTCTTTGGCGTCGCAAGGCAGGTTGTTGTGGTGCGGCGTTTTGTTTTCTTTATTTGTGGGCGACGGTGAAGGTTAGTCGTTGTTGGTCTGCAGTGGCGCCGATGGTGTCTTCAATGGTGACTTTTAAGACGTAATTGCCTGGTGGTATATTCGCAGGTAGTTTGACGGGGAAGGGGATGAAGAAATCGCGTCGTGGACTGCGTGTGCGGTCTTCGATACGCGGTTCGGTTCGGTGCCAGACGGATTTACCGTCGGCATTGAAGACTTCGACTTTCGCTGAAAGTGCCGTTCGGACTTTGCCGTCGTCGGTGGGTTCGGTGTGGAAGTTGGCGACTTCCGTATAGACGAAGGCCTCAATTGGTTGGCCGGCTTGGAAGCGGAGGGGCGCGATCTCTTCGTAGTCACCGAAGCTTGTGACGCGGGTGACCAAGGCCATGCGGGGAATCACGACGCCGGATTGCTGCCCGATGAGGCGGCGCAGCTCGTCGATCGCGCCGAGTGCCTGCATGTTGGATGCAGTGGCGTCGGCGCCACCGGGTTGGTGCATGGCCTGTTGGGCGGTGGCGGCGGTCCGGAAGATGGCGGCCAAGAGATCCGCTTGTACGGGGTCGACCCCTTCGATGGGGCCGGTGGCCTTGTCGGTCTCTCCGTTCGCCAAGTAGAGGAGCCGGAGCCTGAACTGCTCGTCCCATTCGAGTGGGCGGTTCTTTATCGTTTGTTCAAGGTTTTCGATGGTCTGTTGGAGGTTGCCGGTTGGGATGGTGGTCACGGCAGCGGATTTTCCGGTGCGGATTTGTTTTGTTGTGGGTAGATTCGCGGCGGTGATGGTTTGCTTTTCGGCGGTGGTTGCAGGTGGCATGGGCGCAGGCTTGATTTGTGTGATCTGGACGGTGTGTTGATCGGGTTTGACTGGGGTGGAGGGTTGTACTGTTTGTCCGAATTGGGGCGTTGTTCGAGGGGGGATGGTTAACTGTGTTGTCGAATCGTCCACTCGGGGTGCGGCGACTGCTTCGGTTGGCGTTGGCGCGTCCTCTTGTTGTGCAATGGTAAGTGGGGTGGCTTGTTGTTGATCGAATGTGGCGGAGGGTTTTTGTGCGGGTTCTTGGTGCATGGCGGGGGAGGCTGCGGCCGATTGCACGGTTCTTCCGGTAGCTTTGCGGGCTAAGTCATCGGAGGGGAAGCGGCCGACGTATTGCTGGATGCGTTTGTGTAGTGAGTCTGTGGGCGCGTCGGGGTCCTGTGCAATCGTCGTGCTCGCGTCGTCCCGGGTGGGTTCAGCAGGGGGTTGAGCCGGTGTGTCGACGGGCTGAGCGGTCATGGGTTCTTGTGGTGGAGAAGCGGGGCGGGATGGACCGAATATGAAGCCGTCGGCGTTGCAGCCAAGGATGAGCATGCTCATGAGGAGCCCGCCTGTCGTCCATTTTTGCAGGGGGTTTTGTTTTAGGTTCATCGGATTCCTCTTGCTGGTTGTTGGCGGCGTGGCTGGAGAATGATAGCCTCGACGGAGGCGCGTACACTGGCTCGCCCGGTCTTGGCGGCGACGTCTGCTTCCAGCAGTTGGCAAAGAATTTCTTGGACTTGGTCGATTGTCAAAGCGTTCAATTCCGTGTTGAGTCGGCGTGGATCGCGAAAGATCATCATCATGCGTTCGAGTTCGCTCCGAGAGGCGCCGGCTTGCTGGGCGTGTTTGGCGTTGAGGAGTTGTCGGATCTTGTAGGCAATACCGGCGATGGCTCGCGCGGAGGCAGCCCGGTCTGTCTGCCAGACGTCTTCCCAGAGTGACAATGCTTTGGCCTTGTCGCCTGTGAGTATAGCCGACATGATGCCCCAGATGACTTCTTCCCGTGAATGACCGACGAGGGATTGGACGTCGGACAGGGTGATTTTTGTGCGGTCGCCGACATAGAGTGACAGCTTGGCCAATTCGGCATCGAGCAGGCCGAGATCGGTCCCCACGAAGTCGCAGATCATTGTGGCGGTGGGTGTGTCGATTTGCTTGCCGTGTTCTTCTCGGCATCGTTGCATCACCCACTGGGGAACTTGGTAGGCTTTGATTGGGTCACATTTGATGACTTGGCCGACGGCGGTGATTCGCTTGTAGAGTCGTGTGTTGGCCGGCAGCGTTTTGCATTCGATCACGAGGATGCCGGTATCGCTGGGTTTTTCGGCGTAGGTTTCGAGTTGGTTGCGATAACGGGTGATGAAACTGTCGGCATCGCGAAGCAGGACAAGCCGACGGTCGGTTAGAAACGGCAACGTGCGTAGATCATCGAGTACGTCAGCCACTTCCACAGCGGACGAGGAGCCGTCGTATTCGGTGAAAGCAAGCGACCGATCCGCTTTACCGAGGACGCGGTCGATGATTGCGGTGAGGTTCTGCTGTTTGAGGAACGCCTCGGTTCCGCAGACGGCGTAGATGGCTGCGGGTTGTTTTTTTTTTGTATCGCGTTTTGCGGGCATTTCTGTCGTCCGTGTTTCGATCCGGTTCGTTAGCCCCGTTTCTGGATTGAGGTGACGTCATGTCGTGCACCCAAGATCAGATGGGACGGGCGGCCTTTACGGGTTAGCGTCTCGCGTTGGTCGTTGTGCTCGGCGGGGTTGTGCCGTAGAGCTTGAGCCGGCTGCGAGCCTTTTGGATGACCGCTTGTGCTGAGCGGTCGACTTGGGTGGCCTGCCGCCAGTGGTCTTGGGCGTTCGCCCGGTCTCCCATGAGGAACATCACGTCTCCGAGGTCCATCCAAGTGGCTGCATTTTTTTTGTCTACCGCGAGCAACTTTTGCCACATGTCACGCGCTTGAGGATACTTTCTTTGACTGAGGTATGCTAGTGCGGTGCCGCGGAGCGCCAGCGGGTGTTTGCCGTCACGCTGCAAGACCGACTGATAGAGCTCGAGGGCTTGGTCGTAATCTTGCTGCAAATAATGGATGCCGGCCAAATCATTCATGGCCGCCAGCATGTTGGGGTTGCATTCGAGTGCTTCGCGGAAGCGTTCCGCAGCCAGTGCATATTGATCGCGTATGAGGTGCCAGCTTCCTTTGCGGTAGAGCTCTTCGGCCTCCTGGCGTTTCTGGAAGCTGATAACGGGGACATTTTGCGGTTGCGTCTTCTGGGGGGGAGGTGACGCTGGATCTGTAGTCGCTGCTGGGGCAGTTGTCCCGGCGGATGTGCGCCAATGTTCGACCGGTTTGGGCCCGAAGGTTCTCTCCACGGTGTGCCCGGCCTCGTCGCGAACGATGAGTTTGAGTGTGATTTGGCCACTCAAGTTTTCAGGCATGCTCCAATCGTACCAGCCCGCGTTGGGGAGTTCCTGTTCGATAGGGTGCCATTTTTGATCGATTGAGGCATGGTACCACAAGGAAATGGGCCTGGAGGCAAGGTGGTCGTCGTGGGCGGTCCATCGGAGTCGGAGGACCGGCTTGGTAGCGAAATTGTCCGCGGGTTCGACCTGGTCCCATTGGGCAAGCGGCGGCGTGTAGTCAATGAGCGCCCAGCGTTGGGGTGGATCGTGAGGTTGAGGAGGGTTTTCGGCAATTTTGTGGTTATTGCGGGCGATGAGCGTGAAGCCGTAGAGCCCCTCCGCGGGTGCGACGAAGACGATCGGGCTGGATTGGTCTTCATCGACGCCCCACATGTGCCAGGTAACGCCTCGGTCGCGGGTGTACCACAGCTGTATCTCCGCCGGGGAGCCGGTAGCTTCGAGCTGGTAGTGGAGTTCAAGGCGGGCACAGCGTATGAGGATTGGCCTGGAACCGTTTGCCTGGGCGGGTGTGCGCGATGTGGCGAGTATGCCGACGATCGACAAGGCGACGACTAGGGCATTGAAATCGCGTCGCGATTGTTTGTTGGGTTGTCGTACTCGTTTGGGTGGCATCCTGCCTCCTGGTGCCTTGGCCCTCAAGGCTTTGATGGTCGAACCTCCGCCGACCGGGGCTACTCTTGTTATCGGCCGTACGTTCCATGCAGCTGGAGCGGGGTGTTGGCTGTTGGGATAGGGAGTACTCTGCTGTAAGTTCTTTTACCAACCGTAGATATTGGTGGCGACAGGTAGATAGACCAGGAGAAAAGCGAGCTCGCCAGCCAGGCCAGTGGCGCAAACCGTGGCTTCGGTTTGACCTCCTGCTCGTCGGGCGAGTACGAAGCTGACGAGGTAGGCGGCCAGCATGACGCCGACGACGATGAAGACGCCTCGGGCGAGGTGCTCACCGGCTCCGCAGCAGTACATGACCGTGAGTGTGGAGCAGCCGAGCCACTGGAGCATGAGTCTCGAGAGGGTCATGCCGCTGGCCATTTGCTGTAGGCGGTTGGAACTGGCGGGCGCGATTCGGCCAATCACCAAAGCCATGGTCATGGCCCATCGGCCCCAAATCGGCATGAGAATCAGTGGGCGATAAAGGACGTCGGGATAGAAGATGCCCAGTTGTTCGCGCCAGTCGAGGGGTTGTCGGCGTGCCCCGTACGGTAAGGACAGTAGAAGCGCATATTTAAGCAGGATGACGAGGACGAGCAGTAGTATCGCTTGGGTGTTGATCGGTTCGGAGGGGTTGCGGCCCTCCGCGCGTCTGTTGCTTGTTAGGTGGACCGCACCGATGAGTAAACGGTTGCCGCACCAGACGAGATCGATCGCAAGGATGAGGACCATGGGCACAAGTCGCAACCGGTTGTACTCGCCGAAGAGCCGCCAGCCACCTCGAAAAGCCAGTGCATAAAACAAGCCGATTATGACGCCCCAAAAGATGAACCAGTGTGCGGCCGTCCGCCACGCGGGCTGATCGTCGGACTTTTGGTCATCGAAGTGGAAGAGGAACCGGGCGGCCAGGGCGATCGCGGGGATTCTGGTCTTTGCTGTCGGCGAGCCGGCTGGATCAGCAGAGGACGTGTGGCAATTCGAATTCAGGGGTTCGGGTGAATCGTTATGGGGGGAGCTCGGGCTGTCCTCGTGGTTGGCCATGGCGGTTTTTGATTATTGGCGGGCTTGCTGAACGGCAACTACCCACTGTTCGGCTATGTTTCGGATCGCATCCCAATCGTGGTTCTCGATCCACTGTTTTTTGATCAGGGCTGAGCCGACGCCTACGGCCGACACGCCGGCGCGGATGAAATCAGCGACGTTGGTCAATTGGATCCCGCCGGTGGGGATGAGTTTGATGTCCGGTAGCGGGCCTCGGATGTCCTTGAGATACTGGAGTCCCACGCTGCTGATGGGGAACACCTTGACGAAGTCGGCACCGGCTTGCCAGGCGCGCACAATCTCGGTCGGTGTGAACGCACCGGGTGCGACCGGCACGTTCGCTCGTTTACAGGTCTCGATCGTCGGGATGTCCACGATGGGAGCGACGACGTATTGGGCTCCGGCGGCAATGGCTGCTTGGGCGGTTGGGGCGTCGAGTACGGTTCCGACGCCGATGAGAGCCTGGTTGCCCAATTTCTTTCGCGCTTGGCTGATGACTTCGAGTGCGTTGGGAGTTGTCATCGTCACTTCGATGCATGTGATGCCACCGTCGCGCAAGGATGTGACGACCTGCACGAGCTCGCTACTGTCTTTCGTGCGAAGAATCGCGACGAGCCCGCTCGATTCGATTGCGTGAACGATGTCGATAGAAGAGGGCAAGGTTCGTTTTCCTCTCTTATATGGCCAATATGAGCATGAGCCTTGCGGCCAAGGAAGTCAATCAAGCTCAAAATGCGGCTGTGTGCCGAGCCATGCTATCAATCTTCGACGCGCTTGATGATGATCGTGTTATTTTGGCCACCGAAACCGAAGCTGTTGCTGAGTGCAATTTCGACGTCCACGTCCCGTGCCTTATTGGGTACGTAGTCAAGTGGGCAGTTGGGATCGGGCGTCGTGTAGTTGGTCGTCGGCGGCACCTTATGATCGCGAATCGCGAGGATACAGACAATGGCTTCGACGGCGCCGGCCGCGGCGATCAGATGGCCCATCATGCTCTTGATCGAACTAACAGGGACGTTTTTGACGCGATCGGCAAAGAGCTTACCGATCGCCAATGATTCGATCTTGTCGTTTTCTTCCGTGCCGGTGCCGTGGGCGGAGATGTAATCCACGTTAGTGGTTTTGAGGCCTGCGTCGTCGAGTGCCTGTTGCATAGCAGCAATACCGCCTCGCCCTTCCTCGTGGATGTCGGTGATGCGAAACGCGTCGGCGGTGGAGCCGTAGCCGACGACTTCAGCCAAGCAGGTCGCGCCGCGTTTTTTCGCGTGTTCGTATTCCTCGAGGATGACCATGCCAGCCCCTTCGGCCAGGACAAAACCGTCGCGGGTTTGATCGAACGGTCGGCTGGCCGTTTGGCAGGTGTCGTTACGGGTTGAAAGGGCGGTCAAACGATTGAAACCGGTTACGCCGAAGGGGTGGATCATGCTGTGTGTTCCACCGGAGATGATGACGTCTGCATCGCCGCGGCGGATCAATGCAGTGGCTTCGCCCATGGCCTGGGTACTGGCGGCACAGGCGGTCAAGGTATTGAACGTTGGCCCTTGGGTTTTGAACAGGCAGGCGATATGGCCAGCGGCCATGTTCGGGTCCTGCTCAAACTCGCGGACGGCGGTGAGGCGTTGCTTGGCGACGTCGACCCATTTGCGTGCATCGAGGTCACCCCGTCCTCCGTTGGCTTCTGGGTCCCAGCCAGCGACAGCCGCTGCTGCGAAGTTATCAAAATCGATGGGTCCCTCGCCGCCGCCGAGGTAGATGCCGACGCGGGTTCGGTCGAGGCTTGGCGTTTCATCCAGGCGGGCGTGGTTCCAGGCGATCTTGGCGGCTGCCAGAGCGAAAAGCGTGTTTCGGCTGGCGTCCTTGTGGCATTTGGCGTCGGGGCCGAGGTAACGTGTCAAGTCGAAGTTCTTGACTTGTGCGGAGAACGTCGAGGGGAATGTTGCGGCGTCGAACAGTTCCGTTTTCGAGACACCGCTTTGGCCGTCGATGAGTTTTTGCCAGACGGTTTCGATATCGTCACCGAGCGGCGTGATCCAGCCCAGGCCGGTGACGACAACGCGTCGTCGCTGCTGATTCGAAGTTTGCTGCATAAGGTTACGCCTCCAGCCGCTTAAGGACTAAGGTGGCATTCTGGCCGCCGCCGAGGGCATAGGCTACGCTTGCCGCCACGTTGATCTTGGCGTCGATGGGGTCGCCGATCACGATGTTGAGCCCGCATTCGGGGTCGATGTTGTCCATGTTGCGTGCGGGGGGGATCGTCTTGTGTTTGACGCACAAGGCGGTCGTCGCTAGGTCGATGGCCCCAGATCCAGCTCCGTTGTTACCGATCGAGCCCTTCAATGCCAAGGCGGGTATGCGCGAGGCCCGATCACCCAAAGCTGATCGAATAGCCCGGGCTTCCGAGAGATCGTGGGCGGGGATCCCTGTGCCGAACGTGGTTATCATGTCCACGTTATCCGTGGCCAGATTGGCGTCCTCAAGTGCCTTTTGGATCGATAGGGCGATACCTTGACCTTGCGGATGTGGCTCGGACCAGCTGTGGAAATTGCTGCTGGCGCCGAAGCCGATGATTTCGGCATAAATCTTGGCACCGCGCGCTCGGGCGTGCTCGAGTTCCTCGATGATGATAAGGCCACCGCCTTCGCTGATGGCGGTGCCGTCACGGTTCTTGTCGAACGGTCGGCATGCCCGGTCAGGCTCATCGTTGTGTGTGGTTGACAGCCGGCCCAGCAGTTGCTGGCGAAGCAAGCCCATGGGGTTGAGTTTGCTTTCGGCGCCGCCGCAGATGCAGATGTCGGCCGACCCGCGGGCGACGGTGCGGAACGCTTCCCCAATCGCCAGATGGCTCGATGCTTCGGAGCAGGTGATCGTATTGGAGGGGGCCTGTGCATCGTGCACGATGGTGACGTGGCAACTGAGCATGTTGGGTAAGAATTTCAGGAGCCACAGGGGTGTGAGATTGTTCATGCCCTCGGCCCCCCATTTGCGTATGCTGAAGCTGCCGGTGTCGTCCGCGGCCGTGGCGAGGGCGCCGGCCAGTTCGGTCAGGTTGGCACAGATCAGGCCGGCACCGATATTGGCGCCGAATCGTGTGGAATCGACGTTGGAGGGTCCCTCCGCTTCGCCGCGGTCGATGAGGCATTTTGTTTTGAGCCCGGCGTCTTTGGTGGCTTCATAAGCGGCGGCCACGGCAATCTCGATGTCGCGGGCCATGACCTTGATGCTTTTGCGGTAGGTCTTGGGGACGTAGTTGCCCATGGCCAGTGATTCGATTTCGCCGCCGACTTGGGAATCGAAGTGGGAGGGGTCGAAGGTGGAGATCCGTCGCACGCCGGATTTCTTCTCGATCAGGGCGTTCCAGACGGTTTCCGCGCCAACGCCGAGTGGCGTTACTAAGCCCAGTCCTGTGATGACGACACGCCGCGAGTTCATAACTTCCTTGTCCTCCGTATGCCGGCTGCTGTCAGGTTTTGTTCTCGGCAGCGGACCGGTCGAGTTGGTAGCTCAGGAGCAGGTTCTTGAAGTCTTCATTGAATACGAAGTTCTCTTCCGGGAAGTTCAAGCCGCGCATGTTCTGGTCGATGTGGGAAAAGATCAAATCGACCGTTCCGAGGCGTTCGCCGTCGCAGTAGATCGTCCCTGCGGTTTGGGCGGCCTGCTCGGTGATGAGTTCGGCGTTGGCCTCATAGCGGAGCTGTTGGCCGGGCCGGGCGACGCCTTCAAAGCTGGCTTTCCGAATCTTGGCCAAGATGACCTTTTCGGCAAAATGGCGGGCTTCACCGACGAGGATGCCCGCGGTTTGGGCCATTCCCTCGATCATCAGGCTTGCGGGCATGACCGGGTAGCCGGGAAAATGATCGTGCAAATGTTCTTCCGCCAGCGTGAGGTTCTTGATGGCGACGGCACGCTTGCCTGATTCAAACTCTACGAATTTGTCGATCCATATCCATCGCATGTTTCTACCGACACTGAAGGGGTTCGCAAGAACCGTGATCACAAGAACGACGGCCGGCAACGAAGGCCGGCCGTCAGTCAGTTTCGTCCGTTGTGGAAGCTATTAGGACGGCTGCGAGCTGCCACGGAGGCTTCCGCTTAGGCCGCCAACTTCCCTTCGATGTAGTTGACCAACGTCTTAACGGTGAACAGCTCAGGCATCTTGTTGACGTCGGGGTCTTTTTCGAAGTTAGTGAAATCTGCGTGCGGCATCGCCTTTTTGATCTGCTCAAGCCCTGTGGTGGTGAACTTTCCGTTGGCGACATAGTCGGGGTTGTTGAGGAGATCATCAGGGAACAATTCACCTCGCGGGATTTTGACGTTGAAGCTTTTTTCCAGCCGAAAGACGATATCAAGAAAATCGATGCTTTCTGCCCCAAGGTCTCCCGTGAGTGTGGCATCTTCGGAAACCTCTTCCGGCTCCACCGCCAGAGCGTCGACGAGTGTGTCGCGCACGTTGGCGAAGATGTCTTCACGGCTCATGGCCATTGCACAATACCTCCCTTTATCGTGTTTTGCTTGCTGGACACCCATCGGTCTTGGGGGCGTCCGTACCTGTCCACGTCTACCCTTACCGTCAGCAACTTCTACGAATCAGCGCGAACCGCTCTCGGGCCGACGCAATCAACTTTTGATCCAGTTGTTTCAATTCCGGATTGTCGTCGGCAAGGTTGAAATGGCGCAAGGACCAATGGGCCTTGACCATCTCGGTGGAACCACAACGGCCCACCCCGACAAACCGGCTTGTCTGTTCGCCGATTTCTTTGGCTTTGATCTCCATCTCGAACACGTTGCCGGGCGACACGAAGCTCTTGTACGTCACGTTTTTGGCTTCGCGGAGTAGAATCATGCTGTGGGCGAAGTCCTCGGTGGCACGCACGAGCCAGGCGGATGCCTGGGTCAGGGCCTCGATCATGAGGACGCCCGGCATGACCGGGAACGCCGGAAAATGGTCCGCCAAATACTCTTCCGCTAGCGAAAGGGCTTTAATCGCGCCAATCCTTTCGCCGGGGACGAGTTCGTTAATCTGATCAACGAGAACGAATTTCATGCAAACTCAACAGTTCATGGCGGCAGTTCATCTTGGCTGTCGCCCAAGCGGTTAATCCTAGCAAAGCGGGGAGTTTATGTTCCCGTGGCCCGGCTTGCAAGTCCTTTTGTCGGTCGAGTTGGGTTCTCAGGGGCGTCTGCGGGGTGCCAGGGGTGGCATGTTGGCCACGCGACGAGGCCCGGATTCGGCAGCTTCAGTAGGGTTTTCGGCCCCGTTTGCGGGGGTGGTGGCGAGGTTGTCTGACGTGGGGAGGCGTGAAGAGGGAGCGGGTCCTGGTAGAATGGGGCGTGGCGGGCGTTGGGTAGTGTTTGGGGGTCTCGTTAGAGGTGGGATATTTAGATCGATGACACTTCGGTATCGGCTATTGCTGGTTTATCTGATCGTGGTGTTGCTGAGTGTGGCGACGGTGGGGGTGGCGATTTTTGAGCTTCGGCATGCTCGGCAGATTATCCGGCAGATTCAGGATTGGAACGGGATCGTTCTGAATATTCAGAAACTGAAGTCGGCGTGGCCGCCGCCTTCGGATCAGTTGGACCGGTTTGATTTGAAGGCGTTGCTAGCTCAGCAGTTTCTGTATTTGGCGATTGACCCGCAGTACCTGGACTTGGATCGTGTGCGGGCGGCTCTTCGGCCGGTGTACTCGCAATATGATGCGTGGCAGCACTTGCCGGTGGAGGAACGGCCGGGACGGACGGACATGGTGCGGACGCCGTTGCAGGCGCTCACGATGGTGTTGGAACATGAACTCGCGAAGCTCAATCTCGAAGCGCGCCAGCAGGATCTTCGGACACGCATTTTGTTAGTGGTGGTTATGCTGCTGACGGTGCTGCACGTGGTGGTGGTGGGTTGGTTGCTGCGTCGTTGGCTACTTCATCCGATGGAGCAACTCAACCGGCAGGTGGAAGCATTGGCGCGCGATGAACCGCCGGCTGAGCCTTTGCTCACGGCCCCGCAGGAGATGGCGAACTTGGCGTTGGCGTTGGATAAGGCTCGCTTGTCGCTGGGGGCATTACGGCAGCAGATCATCGAGGGCGAACGGCTGGCGACGATTGGGCAGTTTGCGGCCCAATTGGCTCACAATTTGCGTAATCCGCTGGCGAGTATTCGGGCGGCAGCTCAGGTGAGCGGTCGGCGGGTGGCGTCGGATGTGGATGCGTCCACGCGGATGAAAGAGATTGTTGCGTCTGTCGACCGATTGAATGAGTGGGTGGCGCGTTTGACCGAGGTGGCGCAAAACGAGCCCATGCCGACACGCTCGGCGAATGTGGTGCCTTTGCTTCACGAAGTTCGTGATGCCCTTGCGGCGGAGGTGGCGGCGAAGGAGTTGACGCTGGAAGTGGTGGTGCCGGCGGATGGACTCGTTTGTGTGCATGATCCGGCGACGCTAGAGCATGCCTTGATTGCGATGGTGGTGAACGCGGTCGAGGCTTCGCCTCTGGGGGGCAGGGTTACGGTTTCCGGTGGGTATGTGGAAGAGAACGGCGAGCCGGTTCGTTGTTGCATTGAGGTGTGCGACGGTGGTTCGGGTATTTCGATCGATGTTCCGGACCGGATTTTTGAGTTTTCCTATTCGACCAAGCAGCGTGGGATGGGGTTGGGTTTGGCCTTGGCCCGGCAAGCGGTTCAGCGGCAAGGCGGATCGGTTCATGCACGCAACAACCCGGAGGGCGGTGCGACCGTTGCTGTGGAATTGCCTATTGAAGCACGGACCGAGGAGCTATTGAACGGTGAATAGAAGTGTTGGGCTTAGCGAGCTGTAGCCGCCGGCTGGATGGGAGTGCCTGTTTATGGCGAAGGTATTGATCGTCGAGGATGAAGTGAGCCTGGCCCGGGCGATGGGCGATTCACTGAGCGATGCGGGGCATGACGTTCGGCTTGTACATGTGGGCGAGAAGGTTCTTGCGGCGTTTCGCGCGTTTGTGCCGCAGTTGGTGTTGTTGGATGTGCGGTTGGGAGGGGTTAGCGGTTTAACGCTTCTGGATGAGATCAAGCAGGAGTCGCCGGATACGGAGGCCATCGTGGTTACGGCCTACGGCAGCGTGGAGCTGGCGGTCGATGCGATGAAGCGGGGGGCGGCTGAATTCCTGACCAAGCCGGTCGATCTCGACGTGCTGGCGGTGACGGTCGAGCGGGTTTGGGAGGCGTCGCAGGCTCGCCGTCGGTTGGCGCAATTTCGCATCGCGCAGACGGAGCGTCTTCGGCAAGTTCAGTTGCTGGGGGAATGTTCGAGCATGGTGGCGATTCGCGAACAAGTGGCTCGACTGGCCCAACGGTTCGCGGCAGCGGGGGGGGATGTTCCCGCGATTTTGCTGACTGGCGAGACGGGAACCGGTAAGGATTTATTGGCCAACTCCATTCATGCTGCGTTGCCACACCGGACGGGTCCGTTTGTGGCGGTCAACTGCAGTGCGGTGCCGGCGGAACTGTTTGAATCGGAGCTTTTTGGTTATCAGCGTGGGGCTTTTAGCGGCGCATCGGCTGACAAGCCGGGCCTGTTCGAGACGGCGGATGGGGGGACGCTGTTTTTGGACGAGATAGTGGATTTGCCGATGGCTTTGCAGCCGAAGCTGCTGCGTGCGCTGGAGACGCGGACGATTCGACGGGTGGGCGATACACGCGATCGATCGTTTGATCTTTGTTTGATTGCTGCGACGAACCGCGATCTGCAGTCGCAGATCGCCAATGGCAAGTTTCGGCAGGATCTTTATTACCGGCTCAAGGTCGTCGAGATCGAATTGCCGCCGCTTCGCGACCGGGGTGATGATGTGGTGTTGTTGGCGGATGGGTTTTGTTCGCAGTTGGCGACCAAGTATGACATGAAAGGTTTGACGTTGTCGGCCGCGGCACGGGGGGCTGTTCGGGCATACGGTTGGCCGGGCAACGTGCGGGAATTGCGTCATGCTTTGGAGAGTGCAGCCCTTCAGATTGGCGGTACGGTGATTGATGTCGCGGATCTTCCGTTGCCGACGATGGATGACCCGGTCGCCAAGGCCCAACGGACGCTGGATCGTGATTGGCCGATCGATCTTGATGTCGTCGAGAAAGCGCTGATCGAGCATGCGCTTCGGCGTACAGAAGGGAACGTGTCGGCCGCGGCGAGGTTGTTGTCGATCGGACGCGAAGCGCTGCGCTACCGTATGGCCAAGTTCGGGCTTGCGGGTTCCGGCGAAGCTGAAGGACAGTAGGCCCTTATGCCGGAACTTCTATGCGTTTTGCGCGCATCTTTTCGACCGGCAAAGCGCTTGGGTTGCGGACCACAAAAAGGCGGTCCGCCTTAGGGAGGAAGTGCTGATTGGTTGCATTCCTGGGGGTAGGCGTTGTTTTTTTTCTGCGAGCTGCTGGTTCATTTCGACCACCGTGTTGTTGATTTCACGTATGCTATGTTGGTGGGGACGACCGGAACCGCCTCGGTAGGATGCCTAGTGGCGGATGAGGGTCTGGCACGCCAATTGTATGGGTTAGCTGGTGTGGGGCTGCTGCTAGTTTGTGCGGCAGCACGTGGGGCGTTGGAGCGCGCCTGCGTGGGTAGGCGCGCTCGTCCCCGCACCCTACGAGGCTGCTAATTCTAACTCGGCGTGGTTGAATGGTTGGCGGCTGGGATCGTCGAAATGGGGCGTGGGGGCCGGCGTTTGCCAACCTTGTCGGCCTGGCGAAGGAAGGTTAGAATGCGTCCGTTTCGAGTTCAAGAACCAAGGAGGCTTTGTATGACGAGAATGCGACCGAAGACGCGCGGGTTCACGCTGATCGAGCTGCTGGTGGTGGTATCGATCATTGCGCTGCTGATCAGTATTCTGTTGCCGTCGCTGGGGCGGGCACGCGAGTTGGCTCGACGGACGACCTGTTTGTCAAATATTAAGGCGATTGCGACGCAGGCCCTGACGTATGCCGGCAGCAATCGGGATTCTTTGCCGGTGGCC
>Ga0180433_10002087_pt1 | contig 31938 bp, 22 predicted proteins | sample SS_ome_8_FD_132980 | JGI IMG/M metagenome (GOLD analysis project Ga0180433, IMG submission 132980) | Hypersaline lake sediment archaeal communities from the Salton Sea, California, USA - SS_1_D_1 metaG | ecosystem: Environmental > Aquatic > Non-marine Saline and Alkaline > Hypersaline >...
TGAACTTTTGTTTAACGTAAAAGGCCACTCGCTTTAAAAGGTCGTCCTTGGAATAGTTAAATATGTAATATGAAGAATAATTCTCCTTGCGTTCTCTTATTTTAAAGTTAATGGCGTCTTTAGGTTTTAGTTTTAACTTGAAACGCCAATAATTGGGAGTTTCTTCTGATTTTACAGGACTTTCTTCGATATTATAACCGGACTTTTTTGGATGGTCGAGATACAATTCTTTTTCCTCATTCGTCTTATTTTTTATTTTATATGTTGTTTCGAGGTCAGTGTAGTAATATTCGTAACAGTACGAAGAGGAAATTGAAAGACGATGAATATTTTGACTTTTCTCCCAATCTTCGTGAGTCACAATGACAGCTTGCTCAACTGCGTAATTTAAAAGTCTCGTATCGTCCTTATTTAAAAATGGGATTATGGCTTCTCCGGCAAGGTTCTCGTCATATATAATCGTGCAGGGTCCTCTTTCTAATGTCAATCCCGTGTTGTTTGTTATCTCAAGACAAGCGTTTGGATTTTTATCGTGATCATTTTTATTATATAGCAAAATCTTCTTTGCCGTGATCATCTCTGTTAATATTGGTACTAATGCACTATTCTTTCTTTTTATTGAAACTGGATTTGAGATGTTATATTCAAACAATTCACCTAAATCTTTCGTCTGAGTTGCTGTTTGGGATTTGACCTTATCCATTAATTCTCCATTGGATAGCCCGCCTCCAAAGCCCATCACACCTGTTGCCAGTGCCATTGGTTTTGGGGGTGCCCCTGGAGGAGCCCCTCCGCGATACCTTATAGCGGCTTTTTTCATTTTAGGAGCCATTTCCATCGCTTCTTCCTTCATGTCGTAATCAGCGAATTTTTCCATCTCTAAGTCTTCTTCTATCTCTGTTGGTTGCGCACTCAAAACCTTTGGAGGGCGTATTATCGGCCTCTCTATAAAGATCGGCCTGAAAAACTCGTATATAAACGATACGGGCATTCCAGCTACCAGAGAGAGCTCTATCTCTTCCCAATCTTGATTCGTGGTGTTTTCTACCATGCACCAACCAGATAATAAACATTTTTGCTCGAGAGCTTGTTCTTTGCTCATTATCAAGCGATAAGAGGTTTTCCAGATTGGTGATTCTCGTATATAACTCACGATAATGGTGCGTCCAATCCGGTTATCTCCGCCTGACTCGCAATTGATGACAATCTTCTTTGCGTCCTTCTTTTTCCCGGCTATTGTCGTATCCAAGAAAAACTTCAAATCTTTTTTGAGGTCTTCGTTTAGAATTTCAAAAGAAGAGATTTCTGAAAAAGGAATTTTTGTAATAATATCGTCTTCCTTTAACAACGCAAGAAGTTTCTCAGTAATTTTCCCCTCTTTATTGAGCTTTTCTATAAATTCAATGCCCATGATTGTTCCCGTTACGTTCTGAGCTTCTCCTCCCACGGTCAAGCTAACTTTTGCACCTTTAATTTGGGTAATGAGCGAAGAAAACGAATCCCTGTCGGGAATATTTAACATTATTGACTTGAGTAGCTGAGATGTCTCAATGGCAGCATCGTAAGATATTGAAGAAATATATCCTTTTTCGCTAGTATCTAATACAAATAACGATTTCAAAACATCATTCATCTCGTTAATCTTAAATTCAAGCTCAAAAGTTCCAGTACCTTTTTGTTTACCCTCTAAAATGAAATACGACACACCATGTTTGAAAATAATGACTTTCTTTACCTTTAATTTTGACATGTATTGATCATTGTTGTTGTTTAATAGTTAAATCTTTTTTAATAAAGTAAGAATAGAAGCTATGATATTTATGCTTTTTTTACAGAACCAGTATTTTATTCACTAGACTATTCTTGCTCAGCATCTTTTACATTTTTGAGGATTAATCTAGTTAATAACTTGAATATTTTGTTGACATTTTCACCCGTTTTACTGCTACATTCTATAAAACCCTTTGCGTTTTTCGTTTTTGCTATTTGCATTGCCTTAATCGTCGATACTTCCTTGTAGTGTTCTAAATCAGTCTTTCCACCTACTACAATAACAGGAAAATTCTTATTCAAGTCTTTTTCTTCTTCTAAAATTTCAAACCATTCATTAATATGCGACAAGCTCGCATAATTCGTTATGTCATACATAAAGATTCCGCCGCTTGCACCCTTTACATATGAAGGAAGAAGGAATCTAAATCGTTCTTCACCAGCGAAATCCCAAATTTGCAATTTTACTTTATCTCCTCCAGACTCAAGTAATTTTAATTGGAAATCAACACCTATGGTAGATCCAACGTCATGAACAAATAAATTCGTCAAAAATCTATGAGTTAATGTGGTTTTACCCGTGCCAGCATCTCCAAAAATAACAACTTTAAATGTACGTTCGAAATTTTGCATTTTTTATTTTTTGTAGAAAAATGGTTATATTCAAAATATAAATTAATGATTTAAAAATTTTCATTATATATTTTAAAAATTTGTTTTTATATCCATCAAACTAGTAGGATAATATCTTAATTACTCTATAGCGAGTAGCTTTTTTAGAAGAAACAAGGCACCCATTTTATCTAAAGGATCGTTATTATTACCGCATTTTGGGGACATAATACAAGCTGGACATCCATCAGGCGCATCACAACTACAAGAATTGATCAGCATATGAGAAAATATAAGTAAATCTTTCATGTTAGAGTAAAGGGATTCAGATATTCCAATTCCGCCTCGAAATGCATCGTAAATATAAATTATTGGCTGCTGATTAATGGGATCGAAATCAATAGAAACACCTCCTAAATCCCATCGTGAAATTTGAGCTAATGCTGGTGCCATTGCAATCATCGCGTGTTCTATGGCATGTATAGTACCCCCAAGGTCGTAGCCCTCTAACTCTAACTCTTTTTGAAATTCGAACGGTATCAAGAACCACACAGCTTGAGTTTCAAATTCGATTATAGGGATATCCATCAAGGGATTCCGGGCGCGAATATCTTGTGTCAATGTATCAATTACTTTATAGGAATAATACTCATGTTCTACTCTAACATTTCCAAAAAAAGTTTCAATAGATTGATCTGGTCCCGTTTTTTTTTGAGTAATTACATCTATAGGAGTGATGGCTGTGTGTTTTAAAGATTGAGTATAAAAATCAACGCGAGTTTTAACGATGAAAACATTTTTTTCCACGAGATCAAGTTCTTGTACCAAATACGTTTCAGCTTCATATAGATAAACTGCTCCAGGATGTAGATCTCGAAATACATAACTTTCATCTTCCGTGGTTAGAATTTCTTCTCTTCCAGGTGTTTTTAATATGATTTTATAACTCCTGTTAGAGAGATTACTCAATCCATATTTTTCGTTTGGAAAAAAATCTCCTTTCCAGTAGTACTTGTCCCCTCGCTTCATGAACAAGGATTCAGACATCAATTCATTGATACAAGTCTTAAATAATTGCTTGTCCTCAAGTCCAAAACTTTTATAATCAGAAACTTTAATTGGAATTTCCTTTGCAGCGCAGCTCAAGTGATTTTTTAAGATATACTTATTTTTAAGAGTTATTAATATATCTTCTTGAATGGGTCCGAAAAGAATCTCAGGATTATGAATGTAAAACAAGTCCAAGGGATTTTGCATTGGAATTAAAGTTGAGAGAGACAAGTTCTCACCCCTACCAGATCGTCCGATCTGTTGTTGAAAACTCGATAGTGTTCCCGGGAATCCAGAACTTATCGTGGCGTCTAAAGAACCTATGTCTATACCCAATTCAAGGGCATTAGTGGAGCTTACTCCCAGAACCTCTTTTTGTTTTAATTTATATTCTATTTCTCGTCTTTTTTTCTTGCTAATTCCTGCTCTATAACTCATGATTCTTTCTTTTAATAAAGGCAAGGTTTCTCTCGTCCAAACTGCTTGTAATTCTGCCATTTTGCGCGAGAGCGTGAAAGTTAGCGTTTGAATTCCTTTTTGTAAATGAGAAATATAGAGGTTTTTCGTTTCTTGATGAGCAGAACGATATTTTCCGGAAATATTATCATATGGTAATTCCCATAGAATGACCTTCTTGGCGCCAGAAGGTGAATCATCCTTATCAACAACTACAAAATGTTCACCAATTAATTTTTCTGCAAAAATCTTGGGATTATTAATCGTAGCACTTGAAAGGATCCACACGGGTTTCACATTATAAGCGTTGAGAATTCTTTTCAACCTTCTCAAGAGTAAAGCGAAATTTGAACCAAAAATCCCTCTATACGTGTGAATCTCGTCTAACACGACATACTTTAAATTATTACATATCCTACCCCATTTTTGCTTAAACCACGGTAGATATAAGTGTAATCCAAACGGGTTAGTTATTACGACATTGGCATTTGCTAAGACTTGCCTTTTTTCATTAGCATCAACGGATCCATCGTAGACGCCAATTCTACTTCGCTTTATGTTGGTATCTTCCATCATTTTTGATAAAACTGCGTATTGATCTCTTGCCAAGGCTTTAGTAGGAAACACATAGAGAGCTGTCGTTTTTTCGTTTTTTAAAATGGCGTTTAAAACTGGCAAGTTATAACACAAAGATTTACCTGAAGCCGTAGAAGTGACGATAACCGTGTTATTGCCTTTTCTTATCGAATTAATTGCTTCGGCTTGATGGTTCCAAATTTTTATACCGTTATTATCTAACCAGCGTTGTAATCTTTTTCTCACCGATTTGTTTAATTCACCGAATTGTGCTTTTCGAGCAGGAATGTGCTGGATATACGATATTTGGTCGGAATAATAATCTTGCGTTTTTACGTAACTCAAAAATTCTTCGAATTCAACCATTTATGATATCACTATCTATAATGGAACTATCATTTAAAAATTCAAAAGATAACAAATTTTATAATTTTTCTAATAAGATCTATTACATATAAATTTTTAATGAGTTGATAGAATTTGAAATTAGATATACTATTGGAAAAACCCAAAGATAAGATATTGTGGATTCTTTTTTCTGTAAATCTCGTGTTATTTCTCGTCCTATTTCTCGGAGTTTTCCCTCTATTATCAACTGTTTTTCCTCCGGGATACGATTTATTTGCGGTGAAAAATGCGTGGACAAAAGTAAAAATGGATGAGATTCTCGGAGTTTGGACCCCAACAATGTTAGAAACAATGATATTCCTACATGTAGTGGACTTTTTCTTCATGGCGGTCTATGGTCTTTTACTTGCTTCAGGGCTCATTTTAGTTGCTCGAAAATTAGATGGTTCAGAAAAATTACAAAAATTTTACTTGATTATTTTTAATTTTTCGTGGATTGCCGCACTATTGGATGTAATTGAAGGCATTTTCTTATACTCGATATTCTTTAACACGACAAGCTATAGTGAACTGAGCGTAATCGGTGCGAACTTGTCAGCGATGATGTGTTTGGTATTCTTTTACCCTGCATTGATTCTGATATTAATTGGATTCATCGTCGCTTATGTTAAAAATAGAAAGTAGGATTTTTCTTTTTTTTTTTTTAAATTTCGTTTGGATGTTTAACTCTTCCTTTAATAATGGGATCATATGTTCGTTCCATCCAAGCTTCAAGTTTTTGCCTTAATTCTGAAGAAATGGTTTTATAATCTGGATCATTTAACACATTATTCTTTTCATTTGGATCGTTTTTGAGATCGTAAAGTTCCTCAGTCATGCGTTTTCCTTTATAGAGTTCAGGATGATCGTTCATAAAAACACCCCCACATCTAGCCATATCTCTCATATCTTCGGGGATTTCAAAGAGAACTTCAGAATCTTTGAAATTCTTGATGTATTTGTAATTATCAGTCCGAATGCCTCTCATCGGATTATAGATGTCGTGATAAGTTTGTTCAATGTAGATTTCTTCCCTCAGTTCTTTTAAATCCCCCTTTAAAATTGATATGAAACTTTTTCCTTCAATATTATCTGGAACTTTCGCCTCAATTAATTCAAGTATAGAGGGGAGTAAATCAATATTGCTTACCTTTGTATTAATCACTTTCCCGTTATTTAAGTAACCTAAGCCTGGTTTGGACATGATGAGCGTGGTTTTTATTCCAGGGTCATATAACGTGCATTTAGCTCGAGGAAAGGCAATCCCGTGATCAGTCGTGTATATAAAAAGTGTATTATCCTTTAGATTGGATTTTTCTAAGTTTTCTAAAATGTGACCTACAATGTCATCGACAACATGTATATTTCCATATAATTCGGATAGGTCCATCCTTATATCTTCTACATCAGGTAAAAACGGTGGTACTTTTACGGAATTGGGATCAACGGGAGTTCCCCAATTTTTAAAAGGGATGTGAGAACCCCACGTTCCAAAGCAGGCGTAGAACGGCAAATTTTCTTGCTTTAGATTAGTGAAAAAAGCAGTAATATCCTTTTTCATCCTTCTATGTGAAAATCGGAAGGGAATTATTGAATCATAACCTAACGTAGAGGGATCTCGACTTTCGTGTTGAAGGCCTATTAAATGAGTTGAATAACCGTTTTCTTTTAAGTACATGGGTAAGGTTTTATTCGATTCTGGGAGCGTCCAACCCCGATTTACTAAGCCCATCAAGCCATTTTGGTGAGGATATAACGAGGTCATGATGCTTCCACGGCTGGGACTACATTGCGGTGCGGTACAAAAATTATTTGCGAATCTCACGCCTTCTTCAGCTATCTTGTCAATATTGCGCGTGTTTAAAGTGTTGGGCATTTGACGGTTGTCGTAACAGCCAATAAGTTGCCCTTGATCGTGCGTTATGAACATAATAATATTTGGTTTGTTAGTCATATTTCTCAATTAATTCACTATAATTTAAAATTATTATTTATCCAATTCTTTTTTATCAATAGTTGGGAATTCTGTAATGCGTATATTCGTACATCCATAAGGAATTAATTCAATCTCCTCGATAGTTCCCGTTATTGCGATAGGAGCCTTAGGAGGAGGTAACGCAGCTTCATATTCAAGATCCCAGTTTTCAATCTCTACCGCATTTACTTTTACTTTCACGGGAGGTGTTTGATTATCAAAAGACTGCATTTTTTCAATATTTTCAGGCATTTCTATATATTTAGCTTCTATAGGTTCAACAAGCGCGTATTGCCAAGTGCTTGTAGGAATTATTTGCCAATCCTTGACTTGAAGAGGTATTTCAAGAGAATTTTTGTCCTTTAACCTTCTTCTCAGCATTTCTGCCTTGCTTCTTCGCCCCATTTCTTTTTTTTCTTCTTTGGGATTGAATGAAAATATTATTGGTCCTCTCATAAGAATCATTGAATTATTAAACCTCCGTTCTTGCTTGAATTCCATTGGCAAAATCAAGATTATTTTATCGCTATCTTTCCATTGTCTTGATATTACATGAAAGTTTCCCGTCTCACACATAATTGGAGGTTTTTGATTAATTTGAATCGTGGCACCCGTGCACCATTCTGGAATTCTAAATTTTAGGGAAAATGATGCTGGATTCTTTAAATGGAGTGACAATTCAATTTCATTCGTAAAAGGATAATTCGTGATCTCCTCAATCTCGATTGGAACATCATTTTCTCTAATAGAAATCTTTGTAGAGATTTTGCAGGGTGAGTATGCCATGCAAAGCAATCCATCTTCATCCTTCGCCCATAGAGCGTAATTGGCGAATTTAGGCCACCCTTGATGCATATTCGCTGTACAGCACCCAAAATTTGGTTCCAATCCATAAATATTTGCGTCCCTACCATTTGATGTATAAATCTGCTTTCTTACTTTTATTGCTTGAACTTGATTGACTTGTTGATCGTACTGATGAGACCACATATCAGGTAAAAATGTTGCGGGAAGTGCATTAAAACATATTTTTTCAATTCGATCTATTAATCGCACACATTGACTATTACATCCAATAATTGGGATGGCAGTTTCTAACGAAAATAAATATTCTACAACAGAACATAATTCCGTACCTTGAGAAGGGTTTTTTCCTGCGAAATGTTCGTCCCCTGAAAACATTCCCGTTGCTTGACCGTGATATTTATCTAAGGTAGAGATAGCCTCAAATATCGCTTGAATGTCAGAATCAAGACCGCTTTGTCTAGACCAAATCGTAGATGCTTTAATTCCCATTGCATTATTGACGACATGGCACCGAAGATCCCATTGTCTAAAATTATCTCCTAATTCTATTTGTTCTAATTCCTCAGGAAAATCAGTATCTTTACTGTAAATTACTTGTAATCTTTTATGTTTTTTAAAATGAATATAAAAGAAATCATCAAAATGTCCTTTCCAATCAAATCCTTGCTTCCATAACTTTTCTGCAAGGGATAAGAGAAACTCAATATTGTCATTACCATCATCAAGATAATCAATTAGCCAATGGATCCCCCAAACGCCATCCATCCAGCGCATTTTTGCCCAACTTTCACCCAAAGTATATTCATCAAGAATTTCATCCAATTTATAATAATATTTAAGTAAGGCTGGAATGATTCTTTCGTTATTGGTTATCTCAAAATACTGAATTAATGCTTTACAAAACACCATGTTTGGCCAAGGATCAAATTGAAGTTCGAGCGCCCATTTAATAGGTCCAAACCACCCATCTTCTTGTTGGTGATCAAGAATATAATCCATGTAGTTTTCTACTTTCTGAATTAAAATTTTGGATTCTAGTAAATACGCTAGTGGAACTATTCCATCCAACCAATATGGAAAGCGTTCCCATCCTTCGGCATTCCCTCCTATCCACCCACTATTCATGATATCGGGCCAAAACTCATCTAAATGTCCTGATAATCCATCTGTTTGCGTTTGCAATTGGTTTTTCAACCAACCCAATGGTTTAACTTCTCCTACTTTCAGAGGAAATAATGATAAAGATGTGATTGGTTTGTTCATGGATTTAATAAAACTTTATTTTTTATTATCTTTTTTATTTCTTACTAAAAAAAAGCTGTATATAATGATCGTCAAAGAAGATTTAGAGGAAGCTAAGGAACGGATGGCGGCATGGTGGGACCACGAAATTATCGATAGACCTACAATCTCGTATGCAATCCCACAAAGTGGAGATAATGGTAAAGCGCTGTTAGCCTTGTCGGGTTTTGATTTTTATTTAGGTAAACATTTTGATGGTATTGACGTTACTCTTGATAGAGTCGAAAATCTGAGCGATGGTCTCATTTTTGGAGGTGAGAACATCCCTACTTTTTTTCCAAACTATGGTGCTGGAGTAATAGCTGCGGTTTTTGGAATTGAACCCGAATATAAATCAGGTACAGTGTGGTTTTACAAAAAAACTGACATAAAAGACATTGTTTCCGTTCTTGAAGATGTCAAGTTGAATAATAACAACGAATGGTACGTGAGATTAAAGCGCATAACGGAAATAGCCGCAAAACGCGGGGCAAAGGGAAATTACAGCGTGGCAATGACAGATCTTGGGGGCGTATTAGACATCTTAGTATCATTTTTAGGGCCAACACAAGTAATAGTTGCAATGAAACGAAATCCTGAAATCATAGATACTTGTAGAGCTATAATTCTGGAGAAATACTTAAAAGTCTACGACGAACTTCAAAATATCATCAATAAGCACATAGATGGATGTAATACTTGGTTGAACGTGTGGTGTCCGAAAAGATATTACACCATGCAATGTGATTTGAGCGTGATGCTTAACCCTGAATATTTCAAAAGGTTTGCCTTGCCAGATCTTATTGAACAAGCGGAACACATGGATTACTCGTTGTATCACATGGATGGCCCAGAACAAATTAAGTTTGCTGACGACATCTTATCGCACGTGACAGGAATTCAGTTTGTCCCTGGAAGTAAACCAGGGATGCCTCAAGATGGTGCTGACGAATGGATGCCGCTTTATAAAAAGATCCAAAAAGCGGGGAAAAATATTCAGATGATCTCGTTACAACCCAATTTAACAGCACCGCTTTACAAGAAACTGGACCCAAAAGGACTTTTTGTATATGCTATATTCATATCAAAATCTATAGCCAATTGTTATTTGCCGAAATTTATTGGAGGAAATGGCGGAGAATTAGTTGAAAAAGTTGGTAGTTGGATTAAAGAAAACGATATAGCAAAAATTACAAAAGGCTTATTAAGAGAGTATCTCGCTCAAAATAACCTTGAAATTGAGAAAGATCTTTTTAACCAAGTGTTTAAAGAAGTCAAGAAAAAATCTGAGAGATTAGGTATCCTGAGGTCATAAAATCTTACTATTCAAGATTAAGATAAAAAATAAAAAAAAAAGTCGATAAAAAATGGATAATAAATTTGTACGACAATAACTTTTAATTTCTTAATTACAAAAAAAGTCAACATAAATAATTATGTTCATAAAAGAGGATTTAGAAGAAGCGAAAGAACGGATGAAAGCTTGGTGGGACCACGAGATCATTGATAGACCTGTTATTTCGTATCATATACCCGAGGGGGCAAACTCTGCTAAAGCTCTTATCGCCTCAACTCCTTTATGTTATGATTTAGGGAAAGATTTCGATGGAATTGATAAAATTCTTGATATAATAGAGGAAAATAGTGATGGTTTGGTTTCTGGGGGAGAATGCATTCCCTCTTATTTTCCAAACTTCGGACCCGGAGTGATTGCGGCAGTATTTGGAGCATCGGTAGAATATAAATCAGGAACGATATGGTTTCATGGACCAACCAATGTAAAAGACATAGTTTCCGTGCTTGAAAGCACAAAATTAAACGACAACAACGAGTGGTACGTGAGATTGAAGCGTTCTACGGAAATAGCTGCAAGAAGAGGTGTAAAAGGTAATTATCACGTAGCAATGACCGATTTAGGAGGGATATTAGACATACTCGTGTCTTTCATAGGACCGTACAAACTCATCGTTCAAATGAAGCGTAATCCAGGGCTCATCGATACTTGTCGTGCAATAATCATGGAAAAATACCTCAAAATCTACGACGAATTGCAAGACATCATAAACAAATACGCAGAAGGATGTAATACTTGGTTAAACGTGTGGTGTCCAAAGCGATATTATACCATGCAATGCGATGTGAGCGTGATGCTTAGCCCGAAATTTTTTAAAAGATTTGTTTTACCAGACCTTATAGAACAAGCAGAGCACATGGATTATTCATTCTACCATTTAGACGGCCCAGAACAAATAATCCATCTTGACGAAATTTTAAAACATGTTACGGCAATTCAATGGGTTCCTGGATCGAAACCAGGAGTGCCACAAGATGGTACGGACGAATGGATGCCACTCTATAAAAAAATACAAAAGGCAGGAAAAAATATCATGATGTACGTGTTAGATCCAAAAAGAGTACCATCAGTATATAAGAAATTAGATCCGAAAGGATTGTTTGTTTATACGGTTTACTTGTCAAAATCAATCGCTAATTGTTACTTACCAAAATTCATGGGAGGAAACGGTGGAGAGCTTGTAGAGAACTTTGCGAATTGGACGAAAGAGAAGAACGTAGAAAAGATTTCTCGGGCACTCCTAAGGGAATATCTCGCTAACAATAACCTTGAAATTAGTAAGGAGCTTGAGGGTCAAGTCTTTAAAGAAAGTAAAAAAAGATCGACAGAAATTAAATACATATAAAAGCATAAAATAAGAGTGATTAGGTATTGGATAAAAAAATTGTGTTAGTTGGGGCAGGATCTACGAGCTTTGGACCATCAATGTTTACTGATATATATCATAGCAAGCTTTTAGAAGGTTCTACAATCCTGCTTCACGATATTGATAAAGAAAGATTGGAAATAATATATGAACTACTCGTGGTTGAGAACGAGAAGATATTTGGCAATAAATTTACAGTTGAACGCACGACAAATAGAGCCAACGCTTTTAAAAATGCAGATTTCATAATTAGCTCAATTGAAGTAGGTGATAGATTTAAATTATGGATGCAAGATTATGAAATTCCTAGAAAACACGGCTCGACTCAAATTTTGGGCGAGTGTGGAGGTCCAGGAGGATCGTTTCACGCTTTTAGAATCGTACCTCCAATTGTAGATATCGTAAAAGATGCAGAAAAAATATGTCCAAACGCGTTTTTCATTAACTTTTCGAATCCAATGTCGAGAGTATGCTTAGCCATTAAAAGATCGGTGTCGAAACTCAAGTTTATTGGGCTTTGTCACCAGATTGGAGCCATGGACAAACATATTCCGCAAATGTTCAGTAAAACCCCACTAAAGCAAAGTACAACGGTAATTTCTTACAGAGAAAAAGTTAAACAATGGGAAAAGTTTCGAGAAAATCTAAGAATGAAAACTATAGGTCTCAATCATTTCGGTTTTTTAATAGGCTTGAAAGATGTGGCAACCGGGAAAGATCTAATGCCTGAATTTAACGCTAAATGCTTGGATTATTTTAAAGATAAGAGGGATCCGTTTGAATTTGAAGACTTAACATTTGCATTATATGAAAAAACGGGGTATTTTCCATACGTGGGAGATAATCATTTAGGTGAATATCTACAGATAGGCGAGGAATTTACGAGAACCCAAGATATGTTAGACTGGATAATTAGAGCTGACCAGGGTGGAAAGGGCATATATAAAAGAGTATCAAGGATGCACGCAAGGCTTAAAAAAGGCAGGTATCCAAAAAAAGGAATCTTATCGAATCTTTACACGGGAGAACGAGCGATTCCCATAATCGAAGCAATTATCGAAGATAAAAACTCGTACGAAACCGCTGTAAACATACCAAACGATGGTTTGGTTGAGAATCTACCCGACGATCTAATTCTCGAATGCTCAGCAACCGTTAATAAAGACGGTGTACATGGATTGAAATATGGCAATATCCCAAAGAATATAGCCGCGCTCCTCCGTATCGAAGCGTCTATTCAAGATGTTTGCATTGATGCAATTCTGAACAAATCAAAAGAGCTGGCGATTACTTGCTTGGCGGTCGATCCGAACGTTGGGAGTTTTGTTAAAGCCGAAAGCATGTTTGACGAGATGTACGAGCTTCAAAAAGATTACTTATCATATTTTAAATAAAATATTACTTGAGTGAAACGAAATTGGATTCAGAATCACTTCCCTGGTGGAAAAAAACTGTCGTCTATCAGATATATCCTCGATCCTACATGGATTCGACAGGAAACGGCATCGGTGACTTGAAAGGAATAATATCTAAATTGGATTATATCAAGGATCTGGGCGTTGAAACCATTTGGTTCAGCCCTTTTTTCAAATCACCTACGGATAAGCCCTATAAAGAACACGACTGCGGTTACGACATCTCTGATTATAGAGACATTAATCCAGAATACGGAACCATGGACGATCTCGATGAATTAATTAAAGGAATTCATTCAAGAGGGATGAAAATCGTGCTGGACATGGTAATGAACCACACATCGATAGAACATAATTGGTTTCAAGAATCGCGCTCAAGCAAGGATAATCCCAAGCGCGATTGGTACATCTGGCGAGACGGGAAGAAACCAAACGGTAAGAAGCCTCCGAATAACTGGCGCCCCATGATATTTTTAGGGGGAGCATGGAAGTACGATGAATCCACTGAACAATGGTATTATCATTGTTTTCTCCCTTTTCAACCAGACTTAAATTACAGGAATCAAGAAGTCCAAAAAGAAATGCTTGATACCGTTCGTTTCTGGTTAAAAAAGGGAGCTGACGGATTTCGATTGGACATTTTCAATGCGTTATTTGAAGACGAAGAGTTTCGAGACGCACCTTTCGTTTTTACGATAGCCACCCAAGACTTCGACATTCTTTTCAAGAGTTCAAAAATGACGTTAAACCATCCAGACACGCTTGAGTTCTGTAAAACGTTGAGAAATGTAATTGATGAATTTCCGGGCAAGTTCATGGTAGGAGAAGTTGGTGCTTCAAAAGAAACGTTGAAGAAATACCTAGGTGATGTTGTAGAAGATGGAACTGATACTAATGGTTTAAATGTTATATTTGATCTTCAATCAACATCAACGCCAATGAAAGCGAAAAAGTTTAAAAATTTAATAGAATCGTACGAATATTGGTTTCCCGAACCTTACTTCCCCACCTGGGTTTTTGGAAACCACGATCAAGTTCGTCGAATCTCAAAAATAGATAATAGCATTGATCAAGCAAAATTAAATGCGGCACTTCAATTAACCGCTCGTGGAATGCCATATATATATTATGGGGAAGAAATTGGCATGCGAAACGCTAAAATTCACAAAAATGACAGTAAAGACGCCCTTTCTCACCATTTCAAGATTGTCCCTCAATTTATTAGAAACTTCATCACTAGATTTGGTGCGTCATTGAATAGGGATGAATGCCGAACACCCATGCAATGGAGCTCTGCTGAAAACGCGGGCTTTAGTCCTCCAGGCGTGGAAACGTGGCTTCCGATAAATGAAACCAGCGAAGAAAACAACGTAGAAGTTGAAGAAAAGGATCCCGAGTCGTTACTTAATTGTTATAAGCGATTTTTGAGAGCAAGAAAAGATACACCTGCGCTAAACTCTGGAACTATTAAATTCATAGAAATCAAGAAGAGCCCTAAGTCACTTCTCGCCTATGAAAGAACAGCAATCGCGAACAACAAGGAAGAAAAAGCGTTTGTTTTCTTGAATTTCAGTAAAAAAACCATAAGATTTCAAAATCCTTTAAAAAATTCAAAGGTTTTAATCTCCACCTCTATCAAAACAGAGCCAATAGATGATGCTCAAATAGTTTTAGAACCCTGGGAAGGAATCGTGTTAATAGAATGAGATCTAGAGAGATATAAAAAAAATAAAAATATGGAAGAGAAATTGATTTAATCTTCTTTTCTTCCCATTTCTTTTAGCTTTGAGTGTTTTTGCTCATGTAATACCAATACATCTTTTTGGATTTTTTTCCAATATTCCCCTCTAATTGGATAATAGCGCAATATGAAAGCAGCTAATAGAAAAGCTATACCTGGAATTAATCCAATGAATATTCTGATAGCAACAAACACCCCTGCAGGTTGATTAAGTACAGGATCAGTACCAAGTGGGTGTGGAATGAAACTGGTTGCAGCAAGCAATGCTGTAGGGATGACAATTGCTAAGCTTTGGGCAGGTTTTGTTATTAATGCGTTCACACCAAAAAAAACCGCTTCTCTCCTCACACCAGTTCGTAATTCGTCTTCGTCGGCAACTTGGGCAAACATTACATTATTAAATACTAAAGGTCCGATGAATCCAATCGAAGCAATGACCAGGCATACATATATCAATTCATTTATTGGCATGAAGGTTAAGGAAAACAATCCTAAACCGCTCACCAGTAGTAAAATTTGGTTAGATTTTGCAACACCCCATTTATAAATGAGTTTTGGAGTCAACCATATTCCTATTATCAATGGAACGAAGATACATACCAATAACACAATTGAAGATGTTTGGACGATATAATCTGCCAGATAATACATAGAACCAATGACTAAAGACTGAACTAAGATAGCCATGAAATTCGCAGAAACAAGGACGACGAAAGACTTGCTTTTAAAGGTGTATTTCAACGAATCAATGAATCCCAACGGCTCGTCAACAATTTGGAACTCGGAGCGCTCTTCGAATTGATAGGTTGTATACATTATGAGTAGTGCACCAACGATTCCAACAACTATCATTGATATGATGAGAAGGAGAGCATCTTGATTCCTAAAAAGATCCGGAATTAGAAATCCAACAATCATTCCTATAAGATTAAAAAAAGAAGCAAAAACCTGAAGTGCATTCCTCTCTTGTTCATCCTCAGTTACCTCTGGTAAAAGCGCAGAATATACCAGAAAGATGATCGTATAAGACGTATCGTAAAGACATGTCATAACAACCATCCACCAGAAGATAGCCCATTCACCACTAGCAGCTGTTGGAGATAGCCAGATCAAGATAAATGTTAGTGCTAAAAACGGTGCGGTGTACCTCATAAACGGGATCCTCCTCCCCTTTTTCAGTTTTGAGCGATCTGAAAGAATCCCAAACAAAGGATCGTTCAAGGCATTGACAACTACGTAGACAATTTGAATTAAATAGATAATTGCAGCATTTTCCGTGAGTCCTAAGTAATCAAGGTAAAATATCGGTAAAAGCGCGCCGTATATCCCAGAAATCATGGACCCACCAAAACTAGCAATACCCCATTGTAATCGCTTCTTCGTCGAAAACTTCGGTGCTTGTTTTACATTCTCCATTTATTAATTTCACTATTTCATTTTTTTAATATATATGAGTTAATTAATAGTCGACTTGTATCTTTATTAAAGTATTTCGCAATAAAAAATAAACAATAACCTTTATTTTTGATTTAAACGATAGTTATATATCATGTCAGACGAACTGGATGACTTGCCAAATATAGTTATATTCATTCCGGATGAAATGCGAGGCGATACAATTAATAATCCTCATATACAAATTCCAAACATCAAAAGCATTGCTGATGATGGGGGGGTCATCTTTACGAATAATTTCTCAGTAAATCCCGTTTGTGGCCCTTCTCGCGTGTGCACATTTACAGGACAATATCCACATAATGGAGGACATAGAAGTTTATACCAATTAATTCAACCACACGATGAGAATCTCTTCAAGATACTAAAAAATAAGGGATATGAGGTAATCTGGATTGGTCGAAACGATTTGTTCCATAGCACCGCTATTCCAGGAAGCGTTGATAAACGAATGAATTCGGGAGTTAAAAGGTTGACAAGCGCGCTTCTAAAAGGCATAGGGGAAGCTCCCAATGGTAAAGAATTGATGGATAAACTGATGGCCTCATCTAACATCATGCATTTGCCAAAAGGGATTACTAAATATCTTGCGCCATATATACCAACAAATCCATATCCAATGGAACATCGCTTACGCAAGTCTTTTTACTATGGGGAAAGAACGGAAGAACAAGCGAAATACGACATGGACCAAGCGATAATTAACGATGCGTTGAAATACCTGAAGAAATACGCTAGAACAAAAAATAAGAAACCTTTTTGCTTGTATATCGCAATGAATTTTCCCCATCCTCCCTATTACGTAGAAGAACCTTACTTTTCCATGTATGACAGGAAAAAAATACCGTCTCCTTTTCCACCAGATGTTCGGGAAAAATTTAGTTATGACGACAAGCCAAAATTCATGAAGGTCATGCACGAAAGATATGGTCTGAATAAATTAACAGACGAGGATTTTCGAGAGATATTGGCGGTTTATTACGGCATGATCTCTAAGGTTGACTTTCAAGTTGGTCAAGTGCTTGATAAGTTGAAAGAAATAGGAGTTTACGATAACACGGCAATAGCGTTCTTCGCGGACCACGGAGATTACGCGGGATCCTATGGACTTACGGAAAAATGGGCAAACGGAGTTCACGATTGCTTGTTAAACGTTCCATTAGTTGTAAAAATTCCAGGAGTTATCCCTGCTAAAAAAGAAAATAAACTCTTGACGGAAACCATAGACGTGTTCCAAACGCTACTTGAAGTCGCAAAAATAGAGACGCCGTACACTCACTTTAGCAAGTCGTTGATACCTGCAATGAAAGGAGAGGTTGAAGAACACAGGAACGCCGTATTCATGGAGGGAGGATACGATCCAAGGGAACCGCAAGCGTTTGAGGACGTTGTTCCATCGCCAGAAACTGCATTTACGGGAATTTATTACGATAAAACAAATATTCCGATCGAAGACAGAGAAATAAACTGTCGAACCACTATGATTCGAACCAAGGAATGGAAACTCGCCATTCGAAGCGCACCAGGAATGAAAGAAGAGTTTTATGACTTAAAGAACGATCCTCAAGAACTTGTAAATTTGATAGATGATCCAAAATATTCTGAAACCATCAAGGAATTAAAAGAGAGAATTCTGTATTGGTATCTTAGAACCAGTGATAATCCTCACTGGGCACACCAAAGGGAACCATAAATAGAGGTAGAAAAAAATGAGAGTAATAATGGTAATGTTTGATTCGTTAAATAGGCGTTCTTTACCACCTTACGGCTGTGATTGGGTGCATGCACCCAATTTTAAGAGGTTAGCAGAACATTCAGTGGTATTTGATAATTCTTACGCCGGAAGCCTTCCGTGCATGCCCGCAAGGAGGGAGATACATACGGGTAGGTATAATTTTTTACATAGAGGGTGGGGACCGCTTGAACCGTTTGACGATTCTATGCCCGAGATCTTGAAGAAGAAAAAGATTTACACGCACCTCGTAAGCGATCACTACCACTATTGGGAAGATGGAGGGTGTACATATCACAACAGGTATAGTTCATGGGAAATTTCGCGCGGACAAGAAGGTGATTTATGGAAAGGTGAGGTAAAAGATCCCGAGATTCCCGAGCACGTGCCCACCATGCGCGAAGGTAGCGCAAGCTGGCGCCACGATTGGGTTAATAGAAAATACATGCAAAAAGAAGAAGACCAACCTCAAGCAGTAACGTTTAAAAAGGGATTGGAGTTCATTGAAACGAATCATGAAGAGGATAATTGGTTTTTGCATATTGAGACGTTTGATCCCCACGAACCCTACTTCACGCAACAAAAGTATAAGGATTTATATAAGCACGATTATGATGGCCCTCATTTTGATTGGCCAAACTATACTATGGTAAAAGAAACGCCTGAACAAGTTCAGCATTGTCGTTATGAAAACGCAGCGCTAGTAAGCATGTGCGATCATCACCTTGGAAAAGTTTTGGACGCGATGGACAAATATAACATGTGGAAGGACACCATGCTCATCGTGAACACTGATCACGGATTTTTTTTAGGAGAGAAAAATTGGTGGGCAAAGATGATACAACCGTTTTACAACGAAGTTACGAATACTCCATTGTTCATTTGGGATCCTAGATCCAAAGTCAAAAACGAAAGACGAAGTGCGTTAGTACAGACGATCGACTTGGCTCCTACGATTCTCGAATTTTTTGAAGTTGACATTCCAAAAGACATGCAAGGAAAATCTCTTAAGGATACGATTGAATCTGATGTAAGGGTTAGAGAAGCAGCGCTTATGGGCATTCACGGCGGACACGTGAACGTGATAGATGATAGATACGTTTATATGAGAGCACCAGCAAGGAGAAGGAATAAACCTCTCTACGATTATACTTATATGCCCACTCACATGACAGGTTTTTTCACGCTAAGAGAATTACGAACGGCAGAGTTAGCTGAACCATTCTCGTTTACAAAACGATGTAAAACTATGAAAATTCAATCGATTAATTTCATGTCCAACGCACACAATCACGGAACCTTGCTCTTTGACCTTCAAAACGATCCCGATCAGGAAAATCCCTTGATAGATGCCGATATAGAGAGAAGAATGATAAAGCTCTTGGTTGAAAAAATGAAGGAAAACGAGGCGCCCCTCGAACAATACGAACGTCTTGGACTTACAGCGGAAGGAGAGCCCCTTTAATAGAGTTTATATTATTTAAAAAAAAAAATTTCTTTCATTTTCATTAATCTTTTTATAAAATAGAACCTATATAATCAGTATTATAATTTAAAGGAGTAATAATCATGTCAGAAAAAGAAAAGGATGGAGAAGTGGGCAAATTAAGACGTGAATTAGGATTGGTATCAGTCGTTTTTTTCATATTTGGATATGTGGTTGGAGCAGGCATCTTAATTCAGACGGGAATTACAGCAGGATACACTGGACCCGCCTTATGGCTTGCTTTTTTAATAGCGGGAATTCCAAATTTAATTAGTGCAGTTATTATATGCTATATAGTGTCTGCTTTTCCCGTGAGCGGAGGTGCCTGGGTATATAGTTCAAGATTAGGGTCTCCTTTTATTGGATTTATAGTAATGGCTTCGATCATGCTTCACATAATGGGGGCTTTAGCGCTTTTAGCAGTGGGATTTGGTACATATTTCGAAAACTTTATTCCAGGGTCGATGTTATTAGTAGGTATTATAATAGTCATAATCTTTTGCGTGATAAACATTTTAGGGGTAAAAATCGCCGGTTGGGTGCAAGTTCTCATGGCGATTTGTGGAGATTTTCTTGTAATTTTTATTTTTATCATATTTGGACTCCCTAATATTGATCCTGCAAAATTGAGCGGTGTTGGAACAGGAGGACCCTTTCCAAATGGTTTCATGGGAATTATGTATGGAGCAATAGTGCTGTCTTTCTCTTATGCAGGATTTACGGCAATCATTGAGATTGGGGGTGAAATAAAGAATCCTCGACGAAACATACCTCTAGGATTGATTATTGGATTTTTTTTGATCGCTATAGTATATATCCTAGTTTCAATTGTCATGACAGGTTCCATGACATATCAAGAATTGGGAGCAGGAGAGGGTGCAACTTTATTAGATGTAGCAGAATTATTTTTTGCCCCGGGTTTTCTCGTGTTCATAAACATATTAATTTTAATCGCAATAGCTTCTACCATTCATGGAGTTCTTCTTGCCTATTCAAGGGATTTATATTCCTCTGCGAGAGATCACATAGTACCTACCGCTTTAGGAAAAGTAAATAAAAAATATGGCACGCCTCATTGGTCTATATTGTTTTTCACAATAGGAACGATCATCGTGTTGCTATTTCAAACAAGCATTGTTGACCTATCAGTACTTTGTAATTTTACCATTACAATTTCCGGATTTGTTCTTGCATATATCCCACTGAAATTAGACAAGAAACTTCCTGAACTGGTTGAAAAAGCCTATTTTTCCTTAAGCAAAAAAGTTCTCGTCGTTTTAACTGTATTTAATGTTTCCTATAGCTTGTTTTCTATACTCATAATGATTGCTCTCTCTCCAATAGTTATACTTTCAGCTTCAGTTTTCTACATAATAGCAATTTTGTATTATTATCTTAGAAAAAAGTGGCTAATCAAGCAAGGCATTGATTTAAATGAGATATGTAAAACAATTCCGGAAGAGATATTAGAAGCTTAAGTATGATATAATCGATGACATTTAAAGGAAGAATTGAAAATATCGTAGATGATAATAATGATTGATATTAAAATCGTGCTGGTAGGTGCAGGCAGCGTCATGTTTGGACCATCTACCATGACAGATGTCTATTTATCCGATAAATTAGACGGCGCAACTATTATGATGCACGATATCGATAAAGAAAGAATGGGTATTATTTTTGAGCTAATGGATGCTGAAAATGATCTAAAAGGCAACAAGATTACCTTGGAAAGAACGACAAGTAGAAAAGAAGCATTTAAAGACGCTGATTTTATAATAAATTCCATCACTCACGGGCCTCGGTTTACTCATTGGTGGCAGGATTATAAGATTCCAAGAAAACACGGCTCAACACAAATAATGGGGGAGTGTGGGGGGCCAGGAGGGATTTTTCAAGCCTTTAGAAACATACACCCCATAATTGAGATAGTTAAAGATGCCGAAAAAATATGTCCCGATGCTTTATTCATAAATTATTCAAATCCGCTTCCTTATATCAATCTAGCCATTAAAAGATCTTCTAAAATTAACTGCATCGGACTCTGTCATCAAATAGCAATACTCAATCATCATCTTCCAAATATAGTCAATAAGCCCCTTGAGGACTTAAAATTGACGGTTGTTGGCTTGAATCACTTCGGATTTTTAATGGGTTTAGAAGATTCAAAAACAGGAAAGGATTTAATGGCAGAATTTAATGCTCGGGCTTTAGATCATTTTAAAGAAAAAGAAAATAAATGGGAGATTTCCACGTTGTCGTTTGAGGTTTATAAAAGGTTTAAATTCTGGCCACACGCAGGAGACAACCACATGGGAGAATATTTACAATTTGCTCATGAATTTTTAGAACCCCAAGAAAGCTATGTCGAGTACGGTGAACAGGTGGGAATGGGGTTACATGATAAGATTATGAAAAAACATAAGATGTTAAAACGGGGAAAGATACCTAGAAAGGGATTTTTACCTCAAGCAACACCCGGGGAAAGAGCAATCCCGATAATTGAAGAAATCATTACTGATGCTAAAGCTTATGAAAGCTCGGTTAATTACCCTAATGATGGATTCATAACGAATTTACCTCAAGATTTAATTGTAGAGGGACCTGCATTAGTAGATAAGAATGGTGTTCACGGGATTAAGTATGGAATTTTACCTAGCGATATTGCGGCGATATTACGCATTGAAGCGTCCGTTCAAGATGTTGTTGTAGATGCCGTGCTAAATCAATCTAAAGAGTTAGCTATTGCAGCGCTGGCTATAAATCCGAATGTTGGGAGTTTTGATATGGCAGAGAATATTTTTAACGAAATGTTTGAATTGCAAAAGAAGTATTTACCTGATTTTAAATGAGGGATCAAAACAACTTTTCAAGCGCTTCTTGACCACTCATTCCGATTTTTATCCCTAATTCACTTGCCTTTGAAGTAATTCTCATGATTTTTGCGTTTAATAAATCATCAGGAGTTACGAGGGGATGTTCAATCGTTCCCTCAGAAACTGCAACTGCCAAGTTCGCTTTATCCATTACTTCGGCATCGATTGCTCCGCACGCAACCAATCCTTTAGGGGCATTTATCACGACAAACTGACCGTCGTCCCAAACAACAGAAATTCCGCTTGCTGCACCTCCTCTTGCATTAATTGGTGTAATATTAATAGACATTTTATATCAGTTTTATAGGATTAAATAATTATAATATTTGTATTTTTGATCATCTTGAAGAAGAATAAAATATTCTTTATTATTATTATTATCATATATAATAGAATGTTTATTAAAAGAAACTCATGAAACCCTTCTCATTATTGATAAAACCGGCCTCAGCGGATTGTAACTTGAGATGCGAGTATTGTTTTTATATTGACCATTTAGAGGGCCTGGACCAAGTTCCTCGCATGTCAGATGAAGTATTAGAAGCAATGATAGGAAGCTATATGAAGACGAATCAAGGGAATACTTACGCTTTTGGATGGCAGGGAGGAGAACCTACGATAATGGGTTTGAAGTTCTTTAAGAAAGTCGTGGAGCTCCAACAAAAATATGGAAAAACGGGAACAGTCGTTCAAAATGGATTGCAAACCAATTGCACGCTCATCACCAATGAAATGGCCAAATTTTTCGGTGAATACAAGTTTCTTCTCGGAGTGAGCCTTGACGGTCCTGATTATCTTCACGATCATTACAGAAAAACTATAGGTCAGACGCCAACTCACGCGTTAGTGATGCGCGGTATAGAAAATTTAAAGCGAAACAAGGTTGAATTTAACATACTAACTCTCGTGAATAATCTAAACGTGAAAAAAGCAAAGGAAATTTACAATTATCACAAGGAAAAAGGATTTTTCTACCATCAATATATTCCGTGCGTGGAATATGACGAGAATAACAATCCTTATCCCTTTTCAATAACGGGAGAAGATTGGGGCACCTTTCTTTGCGAGATATTCGACGAGTGGATAAAAGAGGACGTGAATAAAATTTCAATCCGAGTTTTTGATTCTATTTTGGAATATTTGGTATATAACCGATACAATGTATGCTCCATGCAAGATAATTGCTGCCAGTATTTTGTTGTAGAATATGATGGTAACGTATATCCTTGCGATTTTTTTGTCAGGAAAGATCTAGTTCTTGGAAACGTATTAACGGGCACCTGGGACGATTTTCTAAGCTCTCCAATATACCACCAATTTGGAAAGCAAAAAGCCATTTGGAACGATGAATGTAACACTTGTCCTTATCTAATCCTATGTCATGGAGGTTGTCAAAAGAATCGAGTTGGAGGACCTCAATCCTCAAAAACTTTAAGCGTGTTGTGTAAAGGGTGGAAAAAATTTTATACTCATACGCTCCCAAGTTTTGAGATGTTAGCAAAGAAAGTAAGAGCGGGACAACACTTAGATATCACGACTCCAATTAAGGCGAAGAAGATCGGTCGAAATGAGCCCTGTCCATGCGGTAGCGGGAAGAAATATAAAAATTGTTGCTTGAAATAAATGAAATCAAGTTAAAACATTGCATTTATGAATCCTGTTCATTTTACAATGACTTCTCTAATAACTTGTAGTGCGTAATCAATTTCTTCAGTTTTGATTATTAATGGAGGGGCAAAACGGATGATATTGGTGTGAGTGTCTTTGGCGAGCAAGCCTTTCTCCATCATGCCTTCCACAAATGGCCTTGCATTTCCTTCAAATTCAATGGCAATCAAGAGCCCTTTACCCCTAATGTCTTTGATCGGCAATTTTGTAGGTGCTTCAGCTATTTTTTTTAAACCTTCTTGAAAATATGTGCCCATTTTTTCTGCTCGCTCAGCTAAATTTTCCTCTATCATGACATCTAATGCTCTCATTGCAATTGCCGCAGCAAGTGAATTGCCTCCAAAAGTGCTTCCATGGGTTCCAGGTTTGATGACATCGGGACCGATAATATCTCTTGTAGTAACAACCGCAGAAACGGGATACAATCCCCCACCTAACGCTTTCCCCAATAAAAACATGTCAGGTTTAACATTTTCGTGATCGCACGCGAATAATTCTCCCGTTCGGCATAAACCTGTCTGAATCTCGTCAACGATCATTAAAACATTGTATTTCGTACATATTTCCCTAACTTTCTTTAGATATCCTTCAGGCGGGATTTTAACGCCTGCTTCGCCTTGAATTGGCTCAAATAAAAACCCTGCCACATTTTTGGGACCTATAGCGTTTATAAAATTTTCCAGCTCCTCTGGATCACCGTAAGCAACGACGTCAAATCCTGGCGTGAACGGCCCGTAATTGCCAAAATAACGTCCATGCTCTATATCCGTGCTAAATCCTACAATCGTGATGGTCCTTCCATGAAAATTATCAGCGCATACAATGATGTGCGAATGGTTTGGAGGAATTTTCTTTTTTAAATATCCCCATGCACGCGCAACTTTCAATCCAGTCTCAACTGCTTCCGCACCCGTGTTCATTGGTAATGCCATTATTCCCGAGTTGTTTGGATCGTTAATGTGAGGGCCCACAATTCCACATAATTTTTTCAGGTAAGGCCCCATCTTATCGTTATGAAATGCCCTTGAAGTCACCGCAACTAGATCAACCTGATCTTTAAGAGCCTTCACGATCTCAGGATGGCAATGACCCGTGTTTTGACTTGAATATGCCGAAAGGCAGTCCAAATACTTTTTACACTCGGGATCGTAAACCCAACAACCCTCTGCTCTCGAAATAACTACCGGAATAGGATGGTAGTTATGAGCTCCGTATTTTAAATCCATTTCAATATAGTCTTTTGAATTTACCATAGATACCGTTTCTCATATTTCTTTAATATTATTTTGTAATTTCAGTCCCTGCCGTTCCGTCTAAAGCGGCAGAGATTTTTTCAATTGACGTGATGATAGCCCGTTCTCCTCCAAATTCTATGAATTTTATCGCGGCCTCTACTTTTGGACCCATAGTACCTGGAGGAAAATGACCTTCTTTCATATATTTTCTAGCCTCAGCAATAGTCATAGTCTTAAGATCAATTTGATCAGGTTTTTTGTAATTAAGCGCAACATAATCAATGTCAGTTGCGATCAGGAGGATATCAGCATTGATTTGTTCAGCCAACCTTTCACTTGTAAGATCTTTATCGAGAACAGCCTCCACGCCGAAGAAATTATTCTTCTTTTTTATTAATGCAATACCCCCTCCTCCACAAGCAATTACTATAAAATCTAATTCAACTAATTTCTTTATTTCTCGCCATTGAATTATTTTCAGAGGGCTTGGAGAGGGAACGACTCGACGCCATCCTTTCGCAGTTTTTTTAAAACCAGGTTGTGGTTCTGAAAAAGCAGGACCAATTGGTTTCGTGGGATTTTTAAAGGCGGGATCCTCAGGATCGACTTGCACGTATGTCAAGATCGTGAGAAAAAGCTTCTCCTCGTCCTTTCCAAGTCGCATCAATTCCTCATCTAGAGTGGACTCGATCATGTATCCTATTTGTCCTTGCGTTTCGGCAACTAAAACACCCATGGGCATCAATTGAACCTGATTTTTTGCAGCTTCCTGTTGTATCAAGAGGTTTCCCACTTGTGGACCATTTCCATGAGAAATTACGATGTGATAATAGTCGGATAGTTTTGCGATTTGTTTCAGCGGGGATCTTAAATTCTTGAACTGTTCACCTGCTTTTCCTATTTGCCCGGGTTTTATCAACGCGTTTCCTCCCAAGGCAACTATTAATGTCTTTGCGTCGATTTTTATCACCTATAAGCATTATTTAAATGCATTCAATAAAAATAACATTATAGCTTTTTGGATGTGAAGTCTATTTTCGGCTTGATCAAATACAACTGATTGTGGTCCATCAATCACATCTGCTGTTTGCTCATATCCTCGCATGGCAGGTAAGCAATTCATAAAAATTGCATCATTATTTGCTGCCGACATTATTTTTGAGTTCACTTGAAACGGCATGAAAGCTTTGACTCGTTTCTCTTCTTCGCTAGTCGGTATTCCATATGAGATCCAGGAGTCCGTATAGACAACATCCGAATTTCCTGCTGCCTCAATGGGATCGTGAACCACGCTTATTTTAGCCCCAGAACTTTTTGAAATCTCCATAATCTCGTCTAAAACAATCTTTTCTGGAGAGTAATCTGCGTTATCGGGGCACGCTACATCCATCGTGATTCCAAACATGGCAGACATTCGCATTAAATCGTAAGTCACGTTATTTTTAGCATCTCCAAAATATGAGAGTTTAATTTCTTCGAGACGCCCTTTTTTTTCTTTAATCGTTTGAAAATCGCAAAGTATCTGACAAGGATGTGCAAAATCGTCCAACATGTTTATAACGGGGACATCAGAATATTTAGCTAATTCCCAGATTTGTTCTCTTTTAAAAACGCGAGCAGAGATTAAATCCGTATACCTAGATGCGCATTTTGCCGTATCGTGAATGTTTTCTTTTTTGCCTAAAGGACTGTCTTTTAAAGAATAAAAGATGGCATGACCTCCTAATTGTGTCATTCCGGTCTCAAATGAAACGCGAGTCCTCAAAGAGGGCTTTTCAAAAATCATCAATAAGACTTTATTCTTTAAGGAATCATGGTATTTTGCCATATCTGCTTTAATTTCCCTTGATTTCTCAATGATCTTTTCGCATTCTTCCTTGTTAAAATCTGAAATTTTTGTTAGATGCTTTATCAATGTTAGCTCACGATCATTAGTTTTATTTCATGATATTTATTTTCTTAGGAATTTCTTCTCAAATTCATCTAATACTTCTTCAATTGTAGGATTCCCAATTGCTTCAATATCATAACCAACCCGAACAATTGGTTTATTTAATTCAATAAGTTTTGCTAAATCTATTGGACTTCCATCGATAATTAAATCGCATTCAGCTTTATTTAAAGTTTCACTTAAATCTTTTATTTGTTGGTCGTTATATCCCATTGCAGGTACAATTTCAGTAACTTGAGGGAAATCTTCATAAACCTTTTTTAAGGAACCGGAAATGTATGGTTTTGGATCGATGATTATTGCCCCATTTTGGGTTGCTGCTACATATCCCGCTCCATATGCCATTCCACCATGGGTTAATGTTGGACCATCTTCGACAATAATCGCTTTCTTACCCTTTAAATCCACATCGTCTAGTAAAGATACAATTGAATTAGTTAATATTCTTTTTGCCAGGGGATTTAACAATTCCAAGTTTTTCTCAACTTTTTGAACATCTTCGGGATTTGCGCTATTGATCTTGTTAATTACAAATGCATCTGCTACGCGAGCGTTTACCTCTCCTGGATGGAACTTTCTTTCGTGACCAGCTCTTAACGGATCTACGACAATGAATAATAAATCTGGAACATAGAAAGAGATTTCGTTATTTCCCCCGTCAAATATGATTACGTCAGCTTCTTTTTCAGCTTCATGAAGGATTTTTTCATAATCAACACCAGAATAAATGACTAATCCTTGTTCGATATAAGGCTCATATTCTTCACGTTCCTCAATAGTGCAATTGTATTTATCAAAGTCTTCGTATTTAGAAAATCTCATTACATTTTGTTCGATTAAATCTCCATATGGCATTGGTTCCCGAACTGCTACGACATTATATCCTTTATTCTTTAGATATCGATAGACTGCTCTCGATACTTGGCTTTTACCACACCCAGTTCTAACAGCGCAAATTGAAACTACGGGTTTATTGGCTTTTAACATCGTATTTTTCCCGCTAATCAAACGGTAGTTGGCTCCCGCAGCCAGAGCTATAGAAGCTTTATGCATTACTTCTTCGTGTGAAACATCTGAATAGGCAAAAACTACTTCTTCAACTCCATTTTCCTTGATTACTTTTTCCAACAATTCTTCTGAAACCATTGGGATGCCTTTTGGATAAAAATTACCTGCAAGTTCAGCAGGATATCTTTTTTCTATTTCATTTGTTGTCCCGATGTTCTGTTCTCCTGCAATAGTAAAAGCAACAACTTCATATTCCTCATCATCTTTAAAGACAGTATTGAAAGTATGAAAGTCCATCCCTAAAGCGCCAATGATAACAACCTTTCTCTTTTTTGACATTTTTCTTACCTTAATAACCAGTAGAGATAGCTTATTTAAAAAATTTCGTGCGATAAAAAATAAAACAGTACAATACATAGAACTTGAAGAAGACAAGTGTCTTTTTTCTCTTTACCACGGATCATATTTAGGATGAAGAATATCCACATCATTAAAAATGGGAATATTGTCCCATCATGTTGTTTTCAAGAAATGGTTTGGGATCATGATAAATTAAAAGAAAAGTATTTGAATGCTTCAAACAAACATTATATCTATAAGAAAAAAACAAATTTTATCTGATATAAATGAAGGAAATAGAACCGAAGGTATTAAGTAAAGAAGATTTAGAACGAATTTGTTCAGGTGTGAACGAAGAAGATATTTTAGAATTTGACAAGCATTCATTAAATGTATTTGTTGAACCACTAACAGTGATCGAAGCGAAAGAACCTGGTTCTGCATGGGTTAAAGTGAGAGAGAAAGATGGAAAAATAAAGGACATTCTCGATACCACTTCAATGAACTGGACGTTAACGCTCGGATTTGCACATCCAGACGTAAATTACGCTGCATACCAACAAATGTCGAGATTAACTCACGTGAGATATAACGTGCTAACTCCTGCAAGGGCAAAACTAGCGAATAAAATAGCTGAATTAGTCCCTGGTAAGCTGAAGGGAGGAAGGGTAGCGTTTAACAACGAGGGTGGAGGTTTAGCAAACGAAGGAGCTATGAAATTGGCCATGATCGCGTCAAAAGCAGATCATTTTGGCGTTTTTTGGGGCGGATATCACGGTTCAAGTTTAGCTACCGGCACAGCATCGCAGCCCATTCATGGAGTTACCCGTTTTAACAACTTTGGATATGATCACTATACCAGAATGCCTTATCCTTATTGCTATAGATGCATGTGGAATTATACTGAAGGTATAAATGGTAAGAAAGATCCAGGATGCAATCTCGAATGTTTTAAAGTAATTGAAAATTATCTTAGAGGAATGGCTCCAAAAAAAATGGCGGGAGTTATGCTCGAACCAATACAAGGTGCTGGAGGCCATATACCAGCTCCGCCAGAGTTTCTTAGAAAATTAAAGGAAGTATGCGAGCAAGAAAAGATTTTTCTAATTTACGACGAATGTCAAACGTGCATGTGGAGAACGGGGAAATATTTCACGGTAACGGAACTATATCAAAAAGAACAAAATATTGATGTGTCGCCAGACATGATGACATTTACGAAAGGTATTGGCGGAGGATTCCCATTGGGTGTTTTAGTCGCAACCCCAAAGATTAGAAAACGATTTACTCCTACAGAAGAACATACGACGTTCAGCTCTTCTCCCATCGCGATGGCAACCTCCTTGGCAGCAATTAGCGTGATTGAAAAACAGAAATTGGGAGAAAATTGCGAGAGAATGGGGCAAAAAATCACGAAACGACTTTTAGAAATGAAAGAAGAATACGAGGTAATCGGAGATGTTCGATGTCCGGGATTATTTATTGGCGTAGAACTAGTTAAGGATAAAAACTCGAAAGAACCATTCACGGCACTGACTGAAGAGATGATCTTGCTTGCACCTGAGTATGGCTTGTACTTAGGCGAAAGCATGCCAATCGTATCTGGTACAGGACAAATACGTCGTCGAAACGTCGTAAAACTTAAACCCCCGATAATCATTACTGAAGAAGACGCCGATTATATTTTAGAAAAGTTTGAATTAATTCTAAAAGAAGCTTTAAATAAAGTATAAAATTTTTCTTTTTAATTATTCATATATTAGCTGGAGGTATTGGTGGTACCTCATTATCCTTCCATTCTTTAGGAACAGGATGATTCCACCAATGGGGGGGAATTTTGGGATATACGCTATATTTTTTTAACCCTCTTTCAAAAGCTTTAATATTTTTCATAGAAGTTCTAATATCTCTTGGTTGTGGATAGAAATAAGCTCCAAAACCGCCTTTTTTAGTACCAAGGTTGCGAACCATGTGCCATACTTCCCTCTCTACTTCTTCTTTTGAACCATTTGGATAGATAGATTGAATATTAACACAACCCCACATCATTATCTTTCCGCGATAGGGAGCTAGATTTGGATAACCGTTCATTCTCGGGCTATCAAATTCAATTGCATCCAAGCCCCATTCAACAAATGATGGTATTAATTTATCAACTTTACCACAACTATGAATATGATATTCACACCCTAGATCGTGAGCCTTGTTAATGAGAGTTTTATAAACAGGTTCATAGAATTTTTTAAAAAACTTAGGATTAAAATAGGGAGCTTTTTGTTCGCCTAAATCTTCATAGATAAGGAAGCCATGAGGTTCTATATTATTTTTCACGATAGATTCCATTAATCTCACTTGGTAATCAGTTAAATAATCTAAAAGTGTTTTTACTTCTTTCGGATACCTTCTATGATCCATTAGATATCTTGAAAAACCTCTCATTTTTGAAGCTACTTCAAACGGACCAAAATCCAATAATACAAGATTATATTTCTCCTCATAAATTGATTTTTGTATAGTCCTAATTACAGAAAAACGGCTTTTATCGTTTGGATCTGGATGATATTTCTTCATGTAATTATCGTAATCTGACCAATCTAGTAGAGAAGGCCTACCAGGATGTCCCATGTTATCTTCCCGCCCAGAAAGATTCCAAATACATCCCCATTCGTCGATCTCTTCGTGAGGGATAGTACGCCATAATTCACCTTCGTATTTAGGATTGTATTTCGCCCAATCTGGTTTATTCCATTTATATCCCCTGCCAATATGAGGGAATAATCCCTCCTCACCTTCCAACCATCCAGGACGCCATTTTTTTGAAGGGATTAAGGGCAACATTATTGCATCCCCTGATATTAAATTGATAATTGGTGCTCGATCTGGATTCTTAAAATGGATTGCAGCTCTTACTCGTTCTAGTGAATTCATGGTTATTTCAATAAAATAGCGTTTAAAATTACAAATTTTCTAAAATTTAAATAATTTATACAGGGAACAAATATTGGACTCAAAATCATTTATATTCAGTTGTATTTTCATTTTAATTAGGTGATTATATGCAAATGTTTGACTCAGAACCTGAAATAAAATTTTGCTCTTATTGTGGTGTTTCATTGGATCGTGATGGAAAATATTGTTTTGCTTGTGGTTCACTCATTAAGTTTGTCAAAAATGTTAAACTTGAACAAAAAGCGGAAATCGAAAAAGAACCATCTCCCGACAAAGATTCAATGAGAAAAATGGAAATTGCAGATAAAATTGCATTGAAAAAACAAGAATTTGCCGTAAAAAAAGCAAGATTTTCAGATAAAATGGAATTAAAGAGAATTGAATTCGTAAAAAAGAAAGAACAATTCAACAAGAAGATGGAATTGAAGAAAGAAAAACTTGCGCAAAAA
>Ga0180433_10002088_pt1 | contig 31933 bp, 30 predicted proteins | sample SS_ome_8_FD_132980 | JGI IMG/M metagenome (GOLD analysis project Ga0180433, IMG submission 132980) | Hypersaline lake sediment archaeal communities from the Salton Sea, California, USA - SS_1_D_1 metaG | ecosystem: Environmental > Aquatic > Non-marine Saline and Alkaline > Hypersaline >...
GGCCGATTGTCTGCAAAAGCCTTGTTGCATGCTGGGTTGGCTTTGTTTTCTGCTCTCCTTTTGACAAACTCGGAACATAGGTGAGCTGGATAAAGAGCATGTTGTCCTGCTCGAACTGTATCTGGCGAACTGCCTCAAGGAAGTATCCGTTCTCGAGGTCACCGACAGTTCCTCCAACTTCTACAATTACAATATCTGCCTTGCTCTCATCAGCAACAGCACGCAGTCTTTTCTTGATTTCATCAGTCAAATGAGGCACGAACTGGACATCCCTGCCAAGATAATCACCGTCTCTTTCCTTTCTGATTATAGTCTGGAAGAGCTTCCCTCCTGTTATACTTGAACTTCCTGATAATGAGATATTCAGGAATCTCTCATAGGTTCCAAAGTCCATATCGACTTCGGTCCCGTCATCAAGCACGAAGACTTCACCATGCCGAAAAGGATTCATGGTGCCGCAATCCACATTCAAGTAGCCGTCGAACTTGACTGGTACGACAGAGTAGCCTCTAGCCTGCAAAAGACGACCGATAGAAGCAGCTACTATGCCCTTGCCCAGTCCGGACATGATTGAGCCAGCAATTACAATGAACTTAGTTTTTTTATCCCGCATAGGACATATTCTCATGCATTCTTTTAAAGCTTAACAGAGTTTCAGATTCATGCCCCGGGCAAGGATACGTCTGATGCGCTTTGACGCTAAGGAGCTGCAGGAAAACGAGCTCAACCTGGCATCGAAATGTCCAGTTCCGACAAAGGCACCCAAGAAAATATTCTGGATAGATATTGTCGGCATTAATGATTCCAAGGTTGTTTCTGAAATCGGAAAATGCTTCAACCTCCACCCTCTTGTAGTGGAGGATATTTCAAGCACAAGACAGAGGCCCAAACTAGAGGACTATGATGATTATCTGTACATGGTTGTGCGCATGCTCAGCGAGCATCCCCAGAAGAACGGGATTAGGAGCGAGCAGATAAGCCTGATACTTGGCAGGAACTACGTAATCTCTTTCCAGGAAAGGGAGGGCGATGTTTTCAACAGGGTGCGCGAGAGCCTGAGGAAAGGAAAGGGAAAGATTCGCAATTCTGGAGCAGGATTCCTGGCATATTCCCTGCTGGACTCTGTCGTAGATAATTATTTTACAATCCTGGAGGATTTCGGCGAGAAGGTCGAGAAATTGGAAGCTGGGTTGATGAAGAATCCTGACCCGTCTAATCTCCTTCGCATAAGAAAACTCAAGAAGCAGATGCTGATTCTTCGCCGCTCGGTCTGGCCGCTGCGGGAGCTGCTAATTGGCCTCGAGCGCGAGAGCAGAAACAAGGATGCGTTAATCTCAAAATCAACGGCCATATATCTTCGGGATGTTTATGACCATTCGGTCCAAGTGGTAGAGACCCTGGAGATGTACCGGGATTCTGTTTCTGGCATGGTGGAAATATATCTCTCTGCAATAAGCAACAGGATGAATGAGATTATGAAAGTGCTAACAATAATCGGCACGGTATTCATTCCACTTACATTCATCACAGGACTCTATGGCATGAATTTCGAATACATGCCAGAACTTGCGCATCCTCTTGGTTATTTCCTTGCTCTTGGAGCTATGCTTGTACTTGCTCTCCTGATGCTTCTATATTTCAGAAGAAAGGGCTGGCTTTGATGGTTTTAAGAATCAGAGTCTATTGAGCGCATCCTTAATGTCATTAACGCTCATCTTGGTTGTAATCATCGGGATTCTCTCTTTTTCTGAAATCCTCATTGCAAGTTTATCCACTTTGGTTGGATCAAGATTGTGAAGTACAATTGCAGACGGCTTTGAGGGAGAAACTCTAACTACTACAAATGGGCTCCTCCCGGTGCTAACCCCGGTGAAAATGAACACTCTCTCATTGACATTCCCATAGAGGTTCTGGAAGAAAGAGAATGGCATCTCAAGAATCACTTTTATAGAATCAATAAGGGTATATCCATATATCCTCTTATTTTCAGCAACATCCTCGTTTGAGAGAATCTTTCCCTTGATTTGGTCAACAAAATCCTTGAGCGTAATGCTCCTTGCAAATTCATGCACTTCAAAATATTCAGAGACCGGTTTTTCCCTCTCAGCGAATTTTGCAATGATTTCTCCGCCTCGCTCCCTGTCAATTTCAAATAGTGCAGTTACGAATCTCTTGATTATCCCAGCACCTGGAGATTTCCTCCGGTTGCCCTCATAATCACTGATTGTAGAAACAGTAATATCCAGGTGTTTTGCCAAATCAACCTGGCTTATTTTGAATATCTCACGCCATTTGCGCATGGTGGAGCCTGGATCTTCCGAAAGGGAAATTTCTCCTGCTATTTCCATCTTAGTTTTTTCCAAGTTGTTCACCGTGAATGCTTATACTACTTAGACAAACGTTTTAATACAATACGTTGATTGCAGATTTTTATCTCCAGGCTCCAAGGCAAGCAAATACTTAATTAATCTTTTTTTCTTTGTTTTCCTCAATGAAGGGCACAGTATCCTGCGGCAATGCACTTAGTGCAAAGGCAGCACATTCCATGCTTGATATTGGCGGAAACGCCTTTGATGCGGCAGTAGCAGGAAGTTTCAGTTCATTCGTAACAGAAGGGATGCTCACCAGCGCAGCAGCTGGCGGAATTGCAGTTCTGCATCCAGCAACTGGCAAACCAACCTGCGTTGACTTCCTATCGGACTTTCCCTCAAGGCCAGAAGTCAAACCTGTTAAGAGAGTGGTCAATTTCGGAGATGAGACGCAGGAGTTCTTCCTTGGCGGCGGCTCTAATGCAACTCCAGGTTCCCTCTTTGGCCTGCTCGAGATTCAGCGGAAATACTGCAAACTCGAACTATCCAAGATACTTGCCCCTGCAATAAAATATGCCAAGGGATTCAGGCTCGATTCCTTCCAGGAATATGTCAATACAGTGCTATTGGATCCCTTTGCCAGATACAGCCGGGAATCGCGCAGGATATTCGAGAGGGATGGCAAGCCGATAAAGGCAGGGGAGACAATGCGGAATCTTGAATTTGCCGCATTCCTAGAGCTCCTTGCCAAGGACAAGAAAGGAGCGCTTGGATTCTTTTTGGATAATCTGGAGGCAACTTTGGAAACAACTGAGAGTGCCCTTACAATCGATGATGTGCAATCATACAAGGTGGGTTTCCACAAGCCGGTCACGATGAAATACAGGGGTCTGGAGATAGAGCTCTCTGCCCCGCCTTCAGCCGGAGGGGTGCTGATTGCAAATGCTCTGAATGTGCTTGGAGACTATGATATTAGCAATCTCAAGCACAATAGTGCAGAACACATCAGGCTCCTGGTCCAGGCTATGCAGCAGACTGATTCTAGGCGCACAATGGCATTTTTTGAAAACGTAATCTACAACCCACCCTTCTGGAAGAAGTTCCTCAAGAAGCCAAACCGCATTGGAAGCACCACTCATATCAGTGTATTGGATTCCGAGGGAAATGCTGCCGGAATAACTAGCAGCATTGGGGAAGGCTCTGGGATAATGGTCAAGAACACTGGGATAATGCTCAATAATTTTGCAACAGAGCCTGATTTGATGCAGTACCGGGGGATATACCGACCAGGGCATCGGATAACTTCCATGATGTGCCCGGCAATCTTCTGCCATGACAAATGCGCAAGCGCGGTTCTTGGAAGCGGAGGAAGCAACAGGATTAGAAGCGCAATCTTCCAGACAATTTCGAACATGGTGGATTTCGGAATGCCTCCCCAAAAGGCAACTGATGCAGCAAGGGTGCACTATGAGGACAAGGTTCTCCAGCTGGAAAAAGGAATAAGACTGCCAGTTGCAAAAGAGTTATCAAAGGAATTCAAGACCAATATATGGAGCAAGAAGAGCATGTTCTTTGGAGGAGTACACATTGCAACTCCTGATTCGGGCGGCGGCGATAAAAGGCGCGGTGGCGCAGTAATTTCAGATTAGTTGGCATTTTGTCAACCTTTTTATAGCATTCTATCCCATTTTCTAGTTATGTTCGATGTAGTTGGTATGTTTTTTGACTTCCTCAAGCCTGAGATATTCGATATCTTCTCAGCATTGTTGATTATTGCATTTATACAGTGGGAGCTTCCAAGAACAATCAAGATTATTGATGAGGAGTACACTTCTGATTTGTATCCGGAAACCGGCCGGGTCATCGACATATTCATGTTCATAATCGGACTTGGAGCAATGTTCTATCTGTATACTGATAATACGATGATTGACCTGCTCAGGTTCATGAATAGCTCAATCCTGGTACTGATTTTCATCCCGGTGATGATAGTCGTTCCGTTAATTATCTTCATGGGGTATTTCAAGAGGTTCTTTGCAAGGGTGGATGCCCACAAATCAATGACAATCTTCCTTGTGCAGTCAACTCTTGATTTGGCACACACGCTCTTTTTCGTGTCATTATCAATCCTGGTAATTCCATCCTTCTTCTTCCTTGTATTTGGAAACTGAAGGATTTTCGACGGCTGACGGAGAGCGCTTATAAAGGTTACTGAAGTATTTCCTAATCTATAAAGGTGATCAGTAAATGGCTTCCAAAAAACCAGCAAGAAAAAAGAAAGCGGCACCACGCCCGAAAAAGGCAGCAAGACCAGCAGCAAGAAAGAGGCCTGCTCTAAAGGCAAGCTCTTCAGCAAATTGCTTCTGCGGTTCTAACTGTCATGAGAGGCATGCAAGACTTCCGGGATACCTCCTAATAGCACTCGGAATGATGGCAGTACCGCTCAACTTCGGCCTCTTGCCAGCAGTGGACTGGGCAAAAGCATGGCCTCTCCTGCTAGTATTGTTCGGCTTCGTTCTGGTAGTTAGAACAACTCTTTGCAGAAAGTTCTAGAATTCAGAATCAAGATAGGATACGGCGTTGCGGAATACTTTCAGTCCGTGCGCTTCCTTTATTGTCCCTAGTGTCCAATAGGGGCAATTCTCAACCGAGTTGAAGGCTTCAGGATGAGGCATCAGACCAAAGACATATCCTGTCTTATCGCAGATTCCGGCAATGTTATTCATTGAGCCGTTTGGATTTGCAGGGTAGCCGGCAGGCTCTCCCTTTTCATCTACATACTGCATTACAATCTGGTTGTTCTGCTCCAGCTCGTCCATTGTTGCCTTATCCTTTACTATGAATTTCCCCTCTCCATGCCGGATTGGTAGGAATGTGTAATCCATTCCGGACGTGAAAATACAGGGTGATTTCTTGTTTATCTTAAGGAATATCCACCGGTCTTCAAAATGCCCAGAGTCATTTCCAATCAGGGTCACTCTCTGCTCGAAGTCCGGCTTTGGAAGAAGTCCCATTTTGACCAGTGCCTGGAATCCGTTGCACACTCCAAGGACAAGCTTTTCGCCCTCGATAAATTCTGCTAGCTGGTCTTTGAGCCTGAATTTCAGTTTATTTGAGAATACCTTTCCAGAACCCAAATCATCTCCGAAGGAGAAACCTCCAGGAAGAAAGAGGAAATTATAATCTTCAAGCATTTTCGGATTATCAATTACTCTGTTGATGTGAACAATGTCTGCCGAGCCTCCGCTCTTTTCGATAACATATTTGCTCTCATTTTCGCAGTTGATGCCGTATCCGGTCAGAACTAGCGCCTTGCACTTCATGTAGGGAATTATCCAAACAAGGGAATAAAAAATTACCTAAACCTTCCGAAGGCCCTTGACCCCATCGAATTTGGCAGGGTTCCTGGTGAAGAGGAAGGCATTATTTGAGAGGCAGGTTGCTGCAGTAATCAGGCTCTCCATTCCTCTCTTGCGTATTCCTTTCTCTGCCAGTTCCTGCTTTATCCTGCCCGCAATAGTAGCAGCTCTCCTATCAAAAGGAAGAACTGTGACGCTGCCGGCAAAATTCATAACAACATCTGGCTTGTTTATGGTCTCAATTAGGTGCACCAGAGTGAAACTGCAGAGGCAGATTTCCTCCTGATTAGCATAATATTTCAGTTTCTCGACTGTGCTCTGCTCTCCTCGCAGAAAGTCCAGGGCAGCTTCGAAATCAAGGCAGATTTTTTCCATCTACTTACCCCAGCCGTACTTGTCCTTCCTGATTCTCTCAGCCGTCCTTCGGTCGAAATCTCCCTCTCCGATAGAGCCGGCAAGGGATATAATGTTCCTCCCCTCCTTTGTCCTCTCTTTCAGAAGATGCCTTAGTATCCCGCTGAAACTTGTCCCCTTTGATTTCTTCAATCTGTACAATTCAGCATAAACATCGTCCATTATTGTTATAACACGAACCACATAACCACCTGAAAATCGAGTAAATGTATGCACTCAATGTATTTATATTTTTCTCCTCTGAGAAGAAAAATTTGTGGGATATAAACTTGTATTATGAATTTTCTTCTCCGACGTAAAAATCAATGTATAAAAAAGTTTTGCCGGCCCTTTTATCTTTACCATGCATATCTCGGAAAAAAGTGTCAACTTGGCGCTTTTAGAGAGAAAAAATGTATATAAATGCGACCAATAGGTGAAACATATGGAAGACCTTGTAAAATCCGTAATGGGGGAAAATGTAGCGGAAAGTGAGAAGAAGGCGGACGAGAGCAACATGAGCTCCGAGACAATCAAGATTGTCACAGTTGGTGTTGGTGGAGCTGGAAACAACACGATAAACCGTTTGATAAAATCAGGCGTCAAGGGCACTGAGCTTGTTGCTGTTAACACAGACAGGCAGCACCTCAACATAGTCCATGAGAGATCAAAGAAAGTGCTGATTGGAAAATCAGTCACCAAGGGACTTGGTGCAGGGGGTTATCCTGACATTGGTGCAAAATCAGCCGAAGTAGACAGACCTCTTATTGAGAAAGAACTGGAAGCAGCACACCTTGTCTTCGTATGTGCAGGTATGGGTGGTGGAACTGGTGGCGGAGCAGCCCCGATTGTAGCCCAGATTGCAAAAGAGCAGGGAGCAATCGTCGTTTCCATGGTAACTTATCCATTTGCCCTTGAGAGAGCAAGGAAGAAGAAAGCAGAAGAGGGAATTAAAGCACTCAAAAAATACTCTGACTCTGTTATTATCCTAGATAACAACAGGCTTGTCCAGTTGGTACCAAACCTTCCAATGGCAGAAGCATTTGCAGTTGCAGATGAAATTCTAGCCCGTGCAATCAGCGGACTTGTTTGGACAATTACCCAGCCATCCTTGATTAACATCGACTTTGCAGATGTTAGAGCAATCATGGAAGGCGGAGGAGTCGGATTCATCGCAGTCGGCGAAGGAAAGGGCAACGACAAGGTCAGATCAGCCTCTGAGGGAGTTATCAAGAACAGATTGCTTGATGTCGACTTCGAAGGAGCAAAGGGCGCAATCATCCACATTTCCGGAGGTTCCGACCTGACACTTGGAGATGCTATCAAAGCTGGAGAGATGATTACAGAGAAGATGGACTCAGAAGCAAACGTCAAATGGGGTTCCAGGATTATGCAGAACTACGAGGGCAAACTCGAAATCGTTGCAATCGTAACTGGAGTTACTGGAGCATCGATTGCAGGTTCTTCCTTCTCAGAGGAGCAGGACACCAGTTCATCAATGCCAGCATACAGTCAGGACCTTGAGATGCTTGGCTAATTTTCTTTTCTTTTTTCTCTTTTCTTATTTTTCTTCAATCGAAACATAACTACTTATAAACATCTCTGACCATCTAATTATCCAGTGGGTGAATGAGCGAGGATAATTATTACGAACTTCTAGGTGTTACTCCAGATGCCAGTCCAAGCCATATAGAGGAGCAGTTCGGTCTTCTTGAAGGTGAAGTTCAGAGGGCAATGGAGGATATTCCAGTAACTAACAAAGAATATGCAATATATCGGGCACTTTTAACATCCTTGAATGAAGCCTTTACTGTTTTATCTGATTCTGAACTCCGGGCAGCTTATGATAACAAAGTGGCAGGAGAAGAAGCTGAAAGAGCAACTGGTCCAAGGCTTTATGCAGTTCCGGATTTGGAAGAAAAGAAAGAGGATGAGTTCCGCCCGCTAATTAATGCATTATCTGAGAAATCCCTTAATCGGGATAGCAGGATTGCTGCCGGGCGCGAACTGATTGGCCATCTGGTTGCAGATAACAGGTGGCGCCTTCTAGTTGAAATTGCAGATACAAAAGGAATCCCTTTTGAAACGCGTGAACTTGCCTTTGAGAAAATGGTTCTTGTTATGCAGCAGACATATGAGGATATTGGAGAAATCCCTGAAGTGCAGGAGTATGATGCTTTCAGGCTTGTTACAACGCAGATTCTTCAATTGCCAATAAGAACCAAGATTGGCAGCTGGTTCTGCGAATTCTTCTCTGAAAACGGCTTATGGGAGCAACTAACCAGCTTTGCTGGGCATCCGGATATGCCAGCAGGTGTTCGAAGCAGAGCTTATTCACTTATTCCAAAGACACTTCAAATAACCAAGCAGTTATTTGGCACAGTTGCCCCTGAATTCATTGATGATGTTCATAGATTGGTAGTCAGAGGCTCTTCTCTTCCAGACAGGACTGAACTTGGAAGGAAATGCGCAGATTTTTTTGCCGAGCAATTGGACTGGAATTTCCTAGTGCGCCTTGCTGAAAATAAGCTTGCGCCGCCTGCAGTGCGTGAACACTCTCTTGAGAAACTTGTTACTGTCAGCCAGAGCGTCCATTCAACATTCCATGTGATTCCAAATCAACTGCACAAGGCGATTCTGAGATTGCTAACTTCAAACATAAGCAGTGCTGTTCGAGGTAAGATTGGAAGGTGGTTTGCAGAATTATACGGCAGCCTTGATTTGCGCAACATGCTCCTGGATATAACCCGAGATGCTCTTGTTCCCCAAACTGCAAGAGATAAGGCCACGGATTTACTTGGTCCTGTAAGCGCAACAGAACTGCATCCAAATCCGGTTCATGCAGTTCGGAGGAAAATGAGTCAGAATATCCCTCAGCCTCCAAGAGGAAAACCCATCCTCACAGTTCTGCCTGGGGGCAAAAAGTAATCGGTAGTTATAAATGGTTTGATTTACTCTCTTTGTTTATATGCGCATTAAAATTATCTCCAACCCTAAAAAGGGATGGGCAAAGAGGTTATCCCATCAGGTGCGCTCGCTCTTAGAAAAACATGGATATGAGCTAACAGAGAAAGATCCTGATGCCACTCTCTGCATTGGAGGAGATGGTACAATACTCTATGCCAATCACATGGGAATGATTGAAGGCGCTGTCCTTGGAATCGGAGGCAAGACAAGTTTCGTGTGCCAAATCAGGAATAGCTCCTGGAAAAAGGAACTGCTTTCAATTCTTTCAAAGAACAAGACTGAAAATCTGATGATGCTCGAAGCTGGAACCGGAGCTAAAAAACTCCGCGCCCTAAATGACTTTGTAATTCATACTCCAGATTACCGGGTCGTTACAATATATCTCAAGATAAACGGAAAAGAACATTCATTTGAAGGTGATGGAGTTATTATTTCAAGTGCTGTTGGCTCGGCAGGCTATGCATATTCTGCCGGCGGAAAAAAACTCAAGCCAACAGCAAAGAAAATAGCAGTAGTTCCAATATGTCCATATAAGAGGGCATTCAAACCGATTGTGCTTGAACCTGGAACAAAAGTCCGGATTAGGTGTGACCGGGAATCAGCATTCATACTTGATGGAATGTTCATCAGGCATTTAAAGAAGAATGAAAGAATAACAATTACCGGAAACGGCTTTATGGAATTCTTCAGTGGCGTTGGTAAGCATGGCTTTTAACCGATTTGACAAGGAATACATTCTAAGGAAAGGATTCGTTGATGTTAAGGCAATAGTAACTGGCCTAAGACAGACTCACAGGCTCAAAGTGGTAAAGGAAAAATCCTCCCAGGGCTGGGTAACTTTATTGGAAGGCAGATATTCTCTTCCTGAATCCGAGATGGTGCGTCTGGCTGAGGAACTGCAGTTCCCAATCAGGACAAAAGGGGTAACTGTCTATCCAAAGGGGAAGATGCAGGGGGATTTCACAACTCCTTATACTGAAGAGGAAAAGACACGCTTTGCAGACGAACTTGCAAAGTTGAAGGCAGAAGATGAAGCCGAGGAAGAGGCTGAAGAGGAATCCGAGGATGAAGAGGATGAGGAAGAAGCCGAAGACCAGGAAGAAGAGGCTGAAGAAGAAAAAGATGAGTCTGATTGATTTGTTGTAAAAAGTCGTAAAATAAGGTTTTTTAAACACTTTTATGCATATATTAGTTATGAATCCCAGAACTAATGGCGTTTGTTTAAGATTAAGGTCAGTTAATGTTAATTCTTCAGGACCAAAAAAAGGTAAACTCAGGAAACTTGCAAGGAATCTTCTTGAAAATGCTGGTGTCGTCAGCAGACCTGCAAGACCGGCTTTGCTAGGACACACCAGCTCACAAATGGTTGGACAGACTGTTGTTCCAACTGCAAAGACTATTTACGCAACAATCAGAACAGATGAATCATCATTTGACATGAATCTGGTAGATGGACTCAAAGGGGTCCTTGATGTTGCATCACAGGAGGAACTCTCCCTTCCAACAGGGGCAATAACCAGTCAGAATTTTGCAGATTCAATGAAGATAAGAGTAGTTCACATGCCTCCGCAGGATGGCCGGAATTATGGTGTGTATGAGATTTCAGCAACTGTTGATCCAAGAGAGGTGCAAGGCGAAGCCCGCCAGCAGGTTGCCGATGTTGTGCAGCATGCAGCGAATTTTGTATATTCACAAAAAGCAAGAAAAGAGAATTAGTTACTTCTTTTATAGCACTTCTTTTAGTTTCTTAACCAATTCTTCTCCTATTCGCAGCTGCGCTTCCTTCGTACTCCCGCCAATGTGCGGTGTCATGTAAACATTATCCAGTTCAAGCAGTTTCCCAGTGTATGGCTCATGAGGGAATACGTCTAGGGCAGCTCCGAGGAGCTTTCCACTCTTGCAGCCTTCATAGAGAGCATCCTCGTCTATGATTTCTCCTCTTGCAAGATTGATTATGAATGCGCCATCTTTCATCTTGGAAATTACTTCCTTATTTATCATGTTCCTTGTCTCGTCAGTTAGTATGCAGTGGATTGTAATGACGTCTGCCTTTCCAAGGAACTCATCCATATCATCAATGTATTTCACAATCCCATCCTCGTGCCTCGGGGGAGGATTATATCCAATGATGTTCATGCCCATGGTGTGCGCTTTCAATCCAACTAGGTGCCCTATTCTGCCATAGCCAATTACTCCAAGTGTCTTTCCCTCAATCTCATGGCCAACGAGGTGTTTCTTGTCCCAAACCTTGTTCTTCATCTGATGATGTGCCTTCTGGACATTCCGAAGGCCGCAGATTGCAAGCCCAAGGGCCAGTTCAGCAACCGCATTGCCAGAGGCTCCAGGAGTATTTATCACCTTGATTCCCTTCTCCTTACATGCCTCTTGATCAACGTTATCCAGGCCAACGCCGGCCCTTGCAACTGCCTTGAGAGAAGGCGCTCCATCAAGCATCTCTCTTGTCACTTTAGTTGCGCTTCTGACAATAAGTGCCTCTGCGTCTTTTAGTTCTTCAGGTAGGTTCTCAGGCCTATACGAAACTTCCCCGAGGCCCTCGATTAGTTCCACTACTTCCTCTTCCATGTTGTCTGAGATAACTATTTTGGTCATGACCTATCTCTGCCGAGATGTTTTTTAACAGTTTTCGGTTCCCAAGAGCTGAAAATCTTGAAATATAAAAATTGTGTAATTTCACAGGATTATGAAAAAACCCGTTAAAATCATCACAATGTTTTTTTCGAAAGGTATTTAAATATACATAATTATAGTATATTTGGTGGGGATGGTTATGTTAGGACTGGGTGAAAACTTGGGTGACGGATTGACATCAAAACAAAAGTTTATGGGATTAACGTCAGAGCTGGAACAATTCATACCTGTGGATATTGAGGGCTGCAATTGTGACCGTCTTGTCGATGTTGCCGTGGAACTTCGAAATATGCTCAGAGTAGAGGGAGTATCTCTCTCAAGAAGGGAGAAAATCAAGGTTTTGAAAATGCTAAACAAGGCAAAAGTGAGGAGTTTCATGATGGGAACAACCCACAGCATAGGCGTTTTTCGGACCCTGGATTCAATAAGTAGTGATGTTGTTGAGCTGCTCTGACCAGTTCAGCTCGAAAAAAAGGTGGTATGAAGTGAAAACTATAACCGTTGTTGCAGACGACCGCGTTGGCCTCCTGGCGGACATATCATATATCCTGAGTAAATCAAACTTGGGCATAGATGGTTTGACAGTGGAAGTCATCGGCGGAAAAGCGATAGTATCGCTGGAGACGAAGGACGTGAACAAGGCTAAGAATATCCTGGAGACCAATGGGTTCAAGACTACTGAGGCGAACACAATCGTCATCAAGGTGTCTAACTATCTCCGAGGCGCAGGTGAAATTAGCGAGATGCTAGCTGGAGAGAAGATAAAGGTCAAGGACTTCTCATTGCTCTCTTCAGATTCACAAGATGGCATCTTTGCCTTGATGGTTGACAAACCAAGGAAGGCAAGTCGGATGCTAAATGACTTCATCTTGGGCAGTGAAGCTGCTGCCTGCTGATTTTTTCTTTTTTCCATTTTCCTCTATTTTTGTTGCTAATAACATTTTGAATAGAAGTTAATGTGATTGATACCTCTTTGTTGTTTTCTTTTGCTCCTTGTGAATTAAGTGTACTTGACAACACAGCATTTATAAAGGAATTAATTATAAGCACATTTTTTCTTAGAAAAGATATATATAAGCCCACTGTGTGAATAATGTGAGGTGGGGAAGATGAATGTTTTAACAACATTAAAATCGTTCGGAAAAAGGAATGGGGATTCCAAGGTCAAGTTCCTTGGATTAACTGCAGAGCTTGAGCGCTCTGGAGGGATGGAGCCTAGTGAAACACGATGCGGCCTTCTGGTTGATTCCGTCGTGAAGCTTAGAAACATGCTTGGCTCTGGCAATGTGGCATTAAGCAAAAATGAGAAGGAGCGCGTTCTTCTCTTGATAAACGCATTGAAAGTCCGCACTTTCCTTCACGGAACGCCGCAGACCTTTGCGACATTCCGCGCGCTAGATTCAATAAGTAATGATATGGAACGGATGCTTTGATTCACCTAGGATGGGTATGTTGGGAGGCGGCCTTTTTGGGATGGGGGGCCGTTTCTGACATATTCCTAATCCTTTTTTTGAAGCGTTTATTTCTATATGCTACTTTAGGTTCAATCGAAGTCTTTGTTTATTCTCCATAAATCTCTCTCAGATTTGTCAATATGTCTACGGAAAAAAATTCAAAATGAAACTTGAATCTATTCAGTATATTTCGATATGTATGGATCAAAGAATGCAAGTTTTCCCAAAAGCGAGTGCCCTATAGCCTGATTTCTTATTTCCGGGAGTACTCTTTCAATGTTTCTTTCTGTTGCTGGCAGCCCAAGCAATGAAAGATACTCACTTGCCATCTTCTTAATTTCCTGCTCATTTAGGTCAAATCTTCGTGAAAATTCTACTCCTGCGCGCAGCATTTTTCTCTCAATTTTTAGTGGATCACTCTCAATTGCTTCTTCAATTTTTCTCTTTTCTTCATCGAAAACTTCTTCGAGCCTGAGCTTTGCAAGTTGGACATATGTAGTTCTAGGGAATCCAGTCTTTTTTCCATGATCTGTCAAAAAATCTATCATAGCCTGCGAGCTGCGGCCAGGTCTTTTCTTTCTCTTTACTAACAATCTTTCATGATTTACTGCAACTAGCATTTCAATTTCTTCTCTTTTTCTCTTCGGACCAGCCTTTATGATGCCTATTACTAATGCTTTTTCCCTTTTACTTAGCCTCGACTTCTGCACTCTGAGAATTAGTTCTAAAGGTGTTTTTTGTTCTTCCACATATGCTTTCATAGCAGATATGCTAACTCTTCCACCAACTGCCTTTGAATAATCAGTCCATTTTCTTGCCAATTTTGATATATTAACTTTCGGAGGCTGTGCGATGGATGCTTCTTCTCTCTGGCCAAAAATATCCTCGTTAAGTTGCCATATTCTAACCATGTTCTCTCCAAATCCTATTGAAGCTGCATAAATGAAAAGGAACTCATGCGGTGAGATGGCATTCAAACCAATCATCCTATCCAATCCCTCATGGGGCAATGGATTTCCAGCTTCTAACCTTGCATCTCCAAAATTTCTGAATGATTTTTCCTGCTGGGCTCGTTTTTCATTTACATTAGCAACATATCCCTCTATTAGGTGAGGCAAAGGACTCTCTGGCGCATCCAAACAAAGTGCTGCGCACATTTTCATAGCTTCTTTTGCCAATTTCTTAGATTTTCCTGGATCTTTCTCTTTCAACCGAAAAGCCATGATTGCCATTGAACTTGCCTTTATTTCCCTTAAACTAGGGCTTAGAGGCTTATATTCTAGCCCTCTCTCACAAATATCATACGCTTTTACCGTTTCACCAGACATGAGATGTGCCAGGGCCAAAAGATTGAAAGCTACTATAAGCCAGTCCTCAGTTTGCAACATAGTTGCTCCTTCAATAGCCAGATCTAATTTCTTTTCATCTCTGGCAGCCCATCGTTGGCTTGAAGTGGTGCTTCTTCTTCTACTTCGTAAAACCGATATTGTCTGCAAAAGCGTGGTTTTTGCCTCTTCAACGTCATCCTTGTTTCCAGACTTCATCAGAACAATTGCTTTTGTCAATAAGGCTCTGTAGTGATTTCTATTCATTGATATTGCTCTATTCAGGCAGTCCAAGGCTCTCTTTCTGCTATCAAGTTCTAAATAAGCAACTGCCAGTTCATAATAGTAACTAGAAGTTCGATATCCTTCTTCCATCCCAAGCAAAAACTCTATTGCTTTTTCTGGATTCTTATGGATAAGAATCTCAGCTTTATTCTCCAGAACTCTTGGATTCGAAGGCCATAATCTTTCAGCTTCTGCATAATGTTCTTTTGCCTTGGCATCTTTTCGTTGTGTCTTGTAATAGATTGCAGAATTCGAATGGAAGTAAGACATAAGCTTTCTTTCATCCAAAAGTTCTATTCTATGGAATCTATAGTCAAAGACATTGTTGACTGGATCAATCACAAGCAATCTTAATTTTGAATTATCCTGGATTCCGAATTGAGATAATATATTATTTCTAAATTCCCAGTTGTTTTCGAAGGCCGGATGTCCGCAAACACGTTCATCTTCAATCAAAATTCCAATGCATGCATGGCCAATCTCCACTCTTTGATTGGGATTAACGACATCTAAAGGAAATATCCTTGCTTTTTCTTCATCCTCAAAGGCAATCTGAGCCATCGAAACATATGCCATAGTCAATTCAAGACAGTTTGCGGTTTTCTCTTCGATTGCTTCAGCTACGCTCTTACTGCCCCCTTTCCTGTCTTCCAAATACATACTGCCTTCTATTCCAAGTTTTCCTCCGGTTCTTAGAATGTCGAATATTGCATATGCTTTTCCATAGAGGTCATCATAGTTTGCTTTGATATTCTGGGCAATTTCTCTGCTATTTTGGGGAAGTTCAAGTTCTTCATATTCATACTTTCCCTTAACGGTTTTTCTGCCTGTGTGCATAATATGTGGAAGAACAGTAACAATTGAACCTTTATTTCTTGGATCGGTGACTCCTCCGGCTCTTCCGATAAATGCTATTGATTCCCCGTAAGAGGCCTCCCCCACCTTTTTTTGTTTCCCCTCAGGCGACATCACAACTATTGTAGATTCATCATCACATTCTATCCTGTCTTCGGGGTGCTCCATCTTTAACAACGTGGAAAAAACTTGGGTCGCGGCACCTTTTTTATTCTCAGTCTTTTTTGAGTCCTTGCTCTGCCCGGCATTTTCTACTGCCTCACCTGCATTTCTCTGCTCTGGCTGTCTGTTTTCTTTCCAGGTATTCACTCTCCAACCTGCCAGAACATTAAGGGTTGCGTGTGCTTCCGGGTTAAATCCTGAGAGTTCCGATGAAATTTCTGATGCTGATACTCTGGTTAGATTCAATTCACGTGCAGTGTTCACTGCGCAAGCTGCCAAACCAAATACTTCGCTACAAGTTGGTTCTACACCAATATCAGAAAAAAATGTGTTGCAGTGCTCTGCCACTATTCCTCCATATCCATGTAATTCTTCGGTAGCATTCAGAATCTTGGCCATGTCTGTTTTTGTTTGCTCAGAGTAAGGCTGCTCAAAAAGATTTGCTGCAGATGGATTCTTTTTCAGGTATGCTTCTGATGGTTCCCTTAACCACGAGTCTGCTTCAGAAAGTGATTTATCTTGAACAGAGTCGGCAGTACTGGATAAGATATTAGTCGTCATCATGCCAGCATCAGGGGTTACGCCCTCTTGGATTCTTGTCTGATCAAAGCTACTTGTAATGGTTTTTTCGATTTCCTGAGCATCTGGTAATTGCCCATCATTCTTTAGCATATAATCAACTGCAGCAGCTTCAACAAGCATGGCAGTTTCATGAGTGATTTCCTGACCAAAAGGTACGGATAGCTCTGCTCTTGGACTCATAGTTAGGCTCTCACCAATGTCAAATTTTTCTTGAGGATTTGGTGTTGTGCATATCACATCTACAGAGGTGCTTGTGGTATTCGGGTCAGGAGTTCTACTTCCAGAAACTGGGATTCCAAGAGAAATTGTAAATCCGGAGGCAAGTTCCATTGGCTGCATGGTTGCAGTTGCCTGTGCTATCAAGTCTCTCCTGGCATTTGCCACAATCCCGTTGTTTCGTCCGATGGCAGCATCAACAGTTTTCCATACCTGCCCACGTGTTAGTTCTCTGCCATCAAGCATATGCAAGAGGCAGGCATCCAAGACTAGTAAGGGGGCCTGGTCGTGCTGTGACTCTGCCAGTCTCATTTTTACTGCTTCGATGCTTTCAGCGGACATTCCAGGGCCATCAGCACTCTTAGCAACAAATTCTTGCGTTTTTCTTCGTCTATTTTTGTTTTGGATAAAACCATCGAGCTGTTTGTTGATTTCCTTTAGAATGTCTTCCTTTTCTGCTTCCTCCTCTGCATATGTCATTTGATGTCCAAGAGTTAGGATCTTTACGATTTCATCCTCAGTCACTCCTGCATCTTTAAGTTTTCCAAATAAACTATCTTCAAAATTACTGTCTTGTAAATACGCTCTGAAGAGTTCTTCCTCACTTACTAACTTGCCAAGTTTCATTGCAAGTCCAACAAGTTCTGGAGTAGATACTCTATCTAATAGTTTTGACTGTTCTCCATACATTGAATACATTGTAATCTGTGTTAGTCTTTCAGTGATACCTTCAATAAGCCAAATCAGATCAAATGCCCTTTTATTCTGAGTTCTGAAAAACCTTTCAAATGGACTGATATGATGATATCCCTCATGAATCATTATTTCGGATATACAGGCCAATCTCGCATCTCTTATCGTATAACTTTCTTTTACTTGTTGGGCATTTATCACTATCACATGTGTATCTTTGATGTATCTTCCAGCACTTGGTTTCTCCAAATATTCATCTTTTATGTCTTCTTTCATCTCTTCATTTACATCGCTATTCTCTACAATCATCTGCGCAGCTTCTTCATTTGTTTTTGCAAATAGAACTTTCACTTCTTTTCTCAATTTTTCATTTGGTTTTTCTAATTTGTTTGGATCAATATCCAGAGAATGTTTAGCAAATTGAATATTTTCAAAAGGAATTCTTTGAAGCTGTTTTATTGATAATTTTGAAGACATTGATATTTGAATTCTTTTCTGCTCTATCCAATCTTTAGCTTTGGAGAACACTTGCTTTATTTTATCTAATGGCAGCAGTGGTTTGTATACTGTTCTCTGGATTGCGATAGTAGTAGGGCACATTTCCAACACCAATAATCTTCAATCTATTCCCACGGTGCTTCTGGCCCACCAAGCATCTCGACTTGATCTAACCATGCAGTGAAAAATCTTTTCCTTTCACTTTTCAGTTCATCATATAATTTTGGAACTTCCCCGTGCATTTTTTTCTTGAATACTCTGTATTCTTTCAGTATTCTGTTACACTCATCAACAGTTTCAGCCTTCTGCAACCTTCTGAAAAAATTTCTCATTTCTTCTCTAAAATTTTCTTCCTGTTCTTTTCTTTCTTTTTCATTTTCCATCTTTGACCACCTTCTTGTTTTTTCAATTCAGCTGTTGAATTCCCACCATCATCTTCAGCTTTGTAAACTTGAGTAGTTTGACTCATGATTCAAAAGACTCACGCAGAATTGCAATACTCTTCACACCCATATTGACACCTAATATTGATGTGATTACTCCAAAGGTGCCTTTGGACCACCGAGCATTTCTCTATGTCCTAACCATGCATTGAAGAATCTTTTTCTATCCTCTTTCAGCTCATCATATACTTTTGGTGCTTCTTCATGCATTTTCTTCTTAAATGCCCTATATTCTTTCAGTATTTGATTACATTCATCAACAGTTTCAGCCTTCTGCAACCTTCTGAAAAAATTTCTCATTTCTTCTCTAAAATTTTCTTCCTGTTCTTTTCTTTCTTTTTCATTTTCCATCTTTGACCACCTTATTGTTTTTTTCAATTTTGTTGCCGAGTCTGTATTATCTCCTTTATTTTTACTCTTTCCATTTGTCCTCACGATGCCCTTCCAACTTGAAGACGAAAGATATGCTCTTCGTTTTCTTATATCTTCATATAATCCAGCACTAATTGAAGAGGCAGTAAAACTGCCATGCTTTTTCATGTACTTTTCGTAATCGGTTTCTGCAGGTTTTTCTTTCTTTTTTCTTCTAAAGAAACTTGCAACAGTCAGCAGTAATCCAGCCAGAAGCCCTCCTCCGAAAACCCAGTCCCATCCTCTCCAGAATCCTGACTCTGGAGCATCAACAATATCCTGGCGCTCTTGAATTTCATCTATCAGTGCCTTGCCAGTAAAAATCTGCTCTTCAATTAGTGTCTTGCTTCTGCGGTCTTCTCCAGCATTATCCAGAATGTTGAATATCTCAGCCCTTGCATTTTCCACCCTACATCTGTCGAATCCTTCTACTTTATCTAACAATTCGGTAAGTCTTCTTTCAGTTTCGCAAAGGTCCCTCGTTGAAAGAGTTTTTTGAGATTTTTGGACGATTGGAAGGTCCCTACATAGCCTATGCGGAGCAATCTCAAGATTTTCTGGTCTTTTGCAATCCAAGCTGATTGGACTTGGAGTCTCAAATGTATCCATAAGACCCATAAAGGGGGTCCAGTATGAGTTTCCAATTTTTGAATCATAGCAGCCCTTTATTATGATGGAATTTGTTGGGCTAATTGCTATTTGGATTGGATATTCACAATCAAGTATTTCCGATTCTAATCCTCTAATAAGTTCTAAGCGATCTGGTGCTCTAGCTTGTCCAATGTCGTAATATTCTGCATCCAAGGTAAAAGACTCGCTACCATGGCTTATTTTGAGGGATCTCAACACTATTCCATCAGATATTCCTCGATGCTGCAATTTGGTCTTGGCGGGATTTTTTCTTGCATAGACACATACTCCTGGCAGATGATCACACTGGGGATCATAGCGAGTGTTCTTGAATCTACACTGGCCATATAGTAAAGATGCAGTTACTGCCGCTACAGAAAATAGCAATATCTTGTGCCTTGCTTTCATACCATCCCAATATTATTGTGTTAAGAAAAGAATAAAAATGTTATTATATCCATGTTTTTTACTGGTTTTATTGGGTATTTGTCTTGGTTTTAGCAATATCTTTGGGGAATTCATAAAAAAACTTAAAAAAAGTGTTGAAAAGTGAAGGATTGTATTAACTTATACAATCACTTCTCAAGTATCTATTCCTGCAAGGCAGAGAGAGCTCTAGTTTCTGTTGTGTCCTCGAAGTCAACACCGTTTATTGTGACGTAGTTTTTAGAGGGTACGACTCCAAGGCCTATTGGGCCTGTTCTACTTCTTGTAGTTCCTGATACTCGCGCTAGGCCTATCTGTCCATTGTCTATTCCCTCTAGAATTGGATCAGCATCTTCTCCTACAAGTTCTCTTAGTCTCTGCTGGAGTAGCCTTTCAATCTCAGCTCTCTCTTCGTCTTCAGCTTCGCTTTTCTCTCTCTCCTCTTCCGTCTGTCTTCTCTCTCTTTCTCTGCGTCTTCTTGTCTCTGAGAGTGCTCTTTGAATTAGCATCTGCTGGATTACTTGTCCAGCGCTCATCCCTTCAATATCTTCTCTAGTGATATTGGTTTTAGATGCGATCCCAACTCCTTCGAACTGCTGAGGAGCAAGTAAAGTTTCGATAGCTTCACTATCAATTCCTATTGCATCTCCTAATCTTCGTAGGCTATCCCCATACTGATGGGAAAATTCCTGGTATGATATTTTTCTGCCTTGTTCTCCTTCCCGCCGTATCCGGGCATCACGAATTGCATTGACTACGATGGTGTCAGCATCTCCAGCTCCTTGCTCTTCTAAGCCTTGAGCTATCCTAAGGGCAGCCCTACCATGCAATTCTTCAGCTTCGGTATCCCCTTCATCCTGTGCTCTGACGATATTACGTGTTTCTCCGCCGAGTTGGATTCTTTGATGTAGGTCCACTAGATTTCTCCAATAATCAGAACAGATTACTGCGTATGCTTGTTCTTCTCCAAGAACTTCTCTAATTATATCTTCAAATGCTGCTCTATCATTGGCTCCTGCTGCTTCCTCCAACCTCGAAGCAACTTCTTCAGATTGCAGAGTTTCCAGGGTTTCTGGCTCGACAATGCTCTCCTGTTTGCTAGCTGGCTGTTCCAAGAGGGCTACCCGAAGCCTCATGAAATAGTCTGATTCTATTACTGCCTGCGCCATCTCTGGGGGAAGTGACGCTTCCATTCCGCCAGGCTCTACTGTTGACATTGCCAGGATATGTTGGTTGAAGCCCTCCTGATCATCGTTTCTGGCAAATTCTTGGAGTTCTTCTTTTGTTTCTGGGCTATTTAGCGCTTGTATCTGCTCCTGGTCAATCTCTGGAGGCGCTACAAATTCACGACGTGTTGGTCGAACGTCTGGGAGTAGTAACAAGAATTCATTAGATCTCCTATCACTGTCTCTTTGTTCTCTATCCTCTTGTATTCCTACGTCTTGAACATCATCTTCGAATGATATGGGGCCTGACATAAATAGAATAAGCTAATGAAAATTAAAAAAAGGATGGGAGGCTATCTAGAAGCCACCGTAGTTGGAGATCCAGGGTCAACAGCCCATCTCATGTTTGAACGTATATCGCTTATTGGCCCTGATAGGTCTATTGGAAATTGCTGCATTAATTGAGCATCACCAACAACTCCTCCAGTCTCTCCTGCGGCATTTCTTGCTCTTAGGAAAGCTCGAGGTCTATCGGTGCCCCTCTCTTCTACAGTCCATACAACTCCTTCCATCTGGAAGCCAAGATGTTGCATGGCTCTTCCAAGATGCAAAGCAAATTCTCCTTCTCTTACTGGATCAGTTCGTCCATTTTCATAAACTGAATAAGTGACATGATCTGCTGAACCGGTTGTTCTACGTGCGCCCAGGTATGCAGTTAGTTCTATTCTCCCTCTGCTTGTTGGTATGACTATGTGGTTGCTGTATGTTGCATCAGCAGGAACTCTTCCTTCGCCGGGAATCACTTCTCTGCTCCTCCAAACTCCTCCTACTTGAAGGTCATTATAATGTGCAGCAGCAGTTCTCCTCTCCAATTCAACCATCGGAGCTGATAATGTCAAATCAGGAGCTGAAATTCCTCTTCTCTCAAGTGCCTGAGCAGTACTTGGAGTTCCAAGTGTTGCAAGGCCTGCTCCTAATCCGGCTCCTGCCGGGCCTGCAAGTGCAATTCCAGTCAAAAGTACTGAAGTGCCTCTTAGAAAACGTGCTTTTGCTCTCTCGAGCATTTTAGTAACTGGACTATCTGTTCTTCCGGTCCTCCGGGCGTCCATATGAACTTTCTTTTTTTCTGTCATTTTTCTCCCCTCCTATACACATCCTTCCGTACTTATTAGGAGCGTTTTTCCTTTATAAAGGTGCTGTTTTTACCAGTTTTGGCCATGTCAATTGTCGAACTCAACTGGGGCGGGCAAAAACTGTGTGATTTCACACATTTCCCAGAATTTTCATTCAGGGAAACTTACAATGGAAAATGAGTGGATATGTGCAAAATAATTTTTCCCCCGTTATTTGGGAATTAAAGGCTGAAATTTACATGATATGTAAAAAACAGAGCTTTGGCGAGGCGATTGGGACTTCGCTATGTGAAAAGAACATTCAATCCTCTTCAATAGTCAGGTCACTTCCAGTAACAATCCGTATTTTCTATCACATATCCTAGGTCTTCATCATCTCCATATTCTGACTTATATCTCAGCTTGTATCCTAAGCCATCAAACGTCCTGTAGTTGACATCATGATAACTTATGGTTCTGCTCTCATCTGAGAAGTGCTCTTCACAGACTTCTGCATTTTTCTCCTCAAACAATAAGTGATTCACGCTAATCACATCGAAATATTCCCCGTATATCTTTCTAGTTTCACTATCTTCCTCACATCTAATCTTGGAATAAATGCTTTTGGGGGGCAACTCACTGAATTCAAGGTATTCTTTTTGGCTATCATTCCAGGTGGATTCCTTGTAGGCCAGCTTTCCATAGTAGACTTCATCCACCCATTCCAGCCCAAGCGAGTATGGATTCTCAGAAGAAGGGAATTTCCATCCAGAAGGCAGGGTAATAGAACAGGCTGCTTCTTCTCCCTTATAAGAACCCTCATACATGATGCTAAGCGAACCATCGGCGTTTTCGACTGTTTTCTTTGGTTGCGTAGGCTCTTCATCATAACAATTTGAATTTTCTAGTATGAAGTAAAAATTCCCGTCACTTCTATAATCTGATTTATATGATGCTTCATAACCAGTAAAATCAGGAAACATAACCTCTACCCAATGCTCTTGTATCCCTTCGCCGGATAGAGTTGTAATATCGACAAGTTCTATTTGAGCGCCTGATGCAATCGTTTTGTTTTTATGAGTTGCATTTTCCTCCTGTGATTTGTATTTGGCGTCCAAGTCCAATGGCCAGATGATGGCAGGAGGTTCTTTTGTGAATAGCCAGTACTCCGTGCCATTCTCATTGTAGATAAGCTGATAATCTTTTGCAGAAGAGAAGCCTTGGGATTTCATCTCCTCCTCGGTTGCAATTACCCATCCTTGCGGGAATGTGAAATCACAGTGCTTATCTCCATAAGCGTCATATGCAATCGTAAATGTTCCATCGTCATGTTCAGTAACATCTGTTTGCCCCCACAAGGAAAATTTCACTATTGGCGGGATTATCGCATTGAAGAAAGCCATCAATATGAGCATCACAAAACTCATGATGATATTTGTTCCAATCAACAGAAGTATTGCTTTGACATAATCAATCTTGTGTACTACCTTTAGTGCTGTAATTGGCAAATATGCAGATACAATGAATAGTAGCAAGAAAATGCATGAGACCGAAGGAAATACAATCGACATCAAAAGGGTCAAAATTAACATGATATTCGAAACAATCGTCATTAGCATGACTGTGTATGTAACTTCTGATAGCGTGGCTTTTGACTTCATCCTGGATTTTCAGATATACCAAAGAAGCCAGATATATGGGAATAGAATACACAATGCTGTTTGGATTATTCCTCTAATTGCCTCTAGCGTCATGGACATTCCATCAGGTGTTTGTCCCATGCGTAATACAAAAGAAAGATTACCAAATCCAACAAGCTCAAAAATTATGTATGTGAGTATCGTACCTATAATGAAAAATGCCGTCGCCTTCGCTGGCGTGGCTTCTTTTTGTCTTTTTCTGATGAATTCCTCAGTTTTTTTGTGAAATGATGGTGCATCCCCCATTAATGTTCACCTATTTATGTTATATTGTGGTAGAAAATATTAAAAAATCTATGTTTCCACACATCATACGTTATGATTAGAATTGGGTACTGATATTAATCCATCTGTTCGATTGTAAATTTCTATTTAGACACTTATTTGCTAATCTTCTTCAATAGTACATGCAACTATCCCTTCGCCTTCCACACTGAAGATTATTGTGTTATCCGAAATCAGCGGATAATAGCAGAATGGATATCCAGATTCAGTTTCATAAGCAACACTCTCAAGATTTGTAGAAAAATCAAACATTTGTACATCATTCCCATCAGGAGATATGAAGACCAGGCGCTCCCCCTGCAGGTCAAAGTCCTGTATAGTATGAGCTCCTCTGGATAAGGGAATGCTTGAAGTCACACCACTAATCAAATCATGCAAGGACAGTTCCAACGGGTCATGGACAGTTGGAGCGCGCCCAAATACAACCCGGTTTCCATCAAGCAAAGAATTTCCACAAACATCATAGCCTTCAGGAGCACAGTCTGCTACGCGGCTCCATCTATCTCCTTCAATTTCATAGACAAATATCTCATGACCAAAACTCTGTATCACTCTTGATCTATGAATCCTGGGAGCTCCTCCGCTAGTGTATCCTTCAGGATATCCTATTTCAGTAACCATGCCACTGCCAATGCTATAGATGCCATTGACACTCTCTGGTGCGCTCCCTCCTAGCGGGCTCACCTGGAATACTATTGTGTCTCCATCGATGTCTGCCCCTCCAGAACTAATGAAATTAGTTGCTCCATAGCCGCTTTGAAGAAATAGCAGAATGTCCTCCCTTATGCCTGTTACCAGCTCACTGTCAATTTCATAAATCTCATATTCGTATGAATTGAACAATCTATTACCTGAGATGGCTCCTGAAAGAGGTCTTGTTAGTTCAACCATTTCACGCATCTCTCCAGTTTGTGTGTTCCCAAGATACATCACCGAAGTGCTGTTATATGCTATGAAATAATCTCCGTCGAAATCAGTTAATGTAGTTGCAGGGCTCTCTTCTACTATCACATCACAAATGTATGTTGGAGGATCAGGCGGTTCTTCTTCATGAATTAGTGCCTGAACAGTATTGAGCACATTAATTCTCTTCCATATCTGCCCTCTAACTAATGGATTTGGATCATCATCCAGAGGCACATCATCTGCATTGTCTCTTAGCAGTTGGACTATTTCAGGATATGTTAATTCTGGATTGATGGATCTAATCAAAGCTACTAACCCTGCAACCTGCGGGGATGCAAGAGAGGTTCCATCCCCCAGTATTGGAGTTCGATCTTCGCTTAATCTCCAATCATCTCCTTCTATCCATTCTAAAGCATCCCGACCAAACATAAGAGCCTTTTCTGCAGGAGCAGCGACTTCCAAACATTCAACATTTGCTGAATGAGAGGAGCCTGTTCCGTCTATGAAAAAACGTCCTTCTCTTGTTTCTTCCTCAATTTCTCTTATGTTCGTTCCTCCAACCGAAATAACATTCCTATGAGCTGAAGGGAGAACTCCACATGCATCTCCATTATTATTTCCTGCAGCTGCAACAACAATGATGTTCCTGCTGGTCAAATCATCAATTGCATACTGAACTAATGTTCTGTTCCTCATCAAGTGAATGAGGTCCGGTTCTAGGACTGGTAACCACTCTGGAAGCAAGGGGGCAGCTCCAATGCTAAGGTTTACTACGCCGATATTGTATTCATCTGCTTTTAGGCTTGCATATATCAATGCACTGGCTATTCTAAAATCATCTCCTGCTATATGAGTGTTCAGAATTTGTTCTATTGCACCTAGGTTATCTCCTGGAGAAATTTTCAGTGGCAGGATTGAGAACCTGTCAGTACCTACTGATGCCACCCCATTAGTTCTTTCACTATTATTGATTGCCGCAATAAATGACGAAACTATTGTTCCATGAGATCCAGCTAATCCGGATTCTTCATCCAACCATCCATTACTATGCACCATATCATCATTATCTCCAAAATCATAACCTGAATATTCAGCAGGTGTGTCTGGCGGCGCTTCAAAGTATGGAATGTCCCAATCATCCATGTCAAATGATGTGTCAATAACAGCAATTGTTACTGGCTCTAAACGAGTTTCTGAGCTTTCAATAAGGTTAAGTCCTTCTGAGAGCTTAATTTGTTTTGACCACCACAGTCCCTTATACAGAATGTCAAAGTTGGGGAGAGTTTCTAATTCGAGTGGCTCCTCACCATTTTCTATATATCTGTCATTATCCCAAGCAGCCTCAAAATAATAATTCCTGGTTGCCAGTTTAACCTTCGAATGCATCCGCATTGCATCAATTGCAGCATCCAGGTCATTCACCTCTACTTCAAATGCATTAAGTTGAGGTATCTCTCCAGTTACTCTTCCATCAAACTCTCTGGTTAGTTCAAGAACTTCACTTTCCGTAGTTGCAGAATTGAAATTCATAACAAGCCTGTTTGCCATGTAGTAATTGCCATTATGGTCACTGCTTATCTCTCCATGATATGGTTCAGACCATATACCAGTATCTTCCACGAATCGCCTTGGTTGCTCTTGTCTATCTGGTTCTGTACAATTAGCCAGTGCAATTGGAGCAACTGCAAGAGAGGTTGCTATAAGCAAATATCTGCTCCAATCCTTCAATTTGGCTGCTCCTCTCCTAGCGCAGTTTACAATCGATTTTCTGATTTGTTTTCCCACATCTCTCCCTAAATAATCAATAATTATTAGTTATTATAAAGATGTGCGACTTTATAGAAAAATTCTATGGATTAAGATATATAAACTCTAAGTCAACAATTCTATTCATGAAGTTTTTTTCAATCTTAGTTATTGCCATTCTGCTTTTTAGCAGTGGTTGTATTCTTCCATCTAAGGAACACGTTTGTCCGAATGGCACTCTTGTCGTTGATGGGTGTTTTTGTTCTGATTATGACCCTGAGATGCCAGATGTCGATCCCAGTGATTTTGTTTCAATAACCTTAGAAGAAGAATCCAAGAAATATTATGTGCAAAGCAATGGACAAGTAAATGCATTTGTTCAGCTATTTGGAGATGAGGAAGTAAGATTAATTGTAGGTCCTAAAATTCTATATACTGGCCTGGATTATGGAGATGCAGGCAAAATGCCTCGACTAGTTAGTGGCAATACTTATCAAGTGAATATCAGCGCACCTCATTTTCCAGGGGAATATACTGCTTTTGTCAAGAGATATGATGGAAATGTAAATCTTGAATATAGAAAATATAATATTAGTGTTATTGCAGAAGTTTCAAATGAAACAATGGCAGAAGACATAGCAAATAATTTCATGTATGCACATATCCCAATTGATAGCTCTGGCATATTTGCCCCTAGCGGCCAGAAATCGGGCTGGGAGATTGTTGACAAACAAATAGATTCTCAAGAGGATGCATGGGATGTTTTCTTGGAGGCGCAGTATAAGCGTTGTCCGCCCCTCACTCTTAATCCATTTCCTCCTTTACTTGGTTATCCAGTTACACTAATATACAATGTTACTACTGAGGATAATGAGACTATTACTAGAAATTCTACTGTTAGGACTTCCCTCATAAGTTCTTGTTCAGGCCTAATCACAGTAACTGGCCACTATATCATAGATAAAAAGACAGGTCAGATAATTGGATGAGCAGATGGGATTGAAATGGCAACTAAGAAGAACTCTCTTTATTGGCATAATAAAAATTTTCTTAGCTGCTGCCCAAATATTTTTCCTGATTCTTTGGCTTGCCAAAGGACCTATACTTTCAATTATCCTTGAGGTGCCAATGGAAACAATTTGCAGTCCTTTTGAATCGCCGCCGCCTTGTTCTATAAGTGCTCCAGATCATTTGTCTTGTGACCAATTTACCTTCTGTGAAGGTTCAAACAAGATACTTTTACTATGGAATGGCTTCATTTTCTTGCTCATCATCGTCCTTACTTTAATTGAAAAGTACCTTCTTGGAAAAAAGAAAAGATGATTTTCTGCATCTAAGTAGTAATATCATCCATCTTGCCAGACTTTTCAGCATCTTTTACTTCCATTGCAATCCTGCGCCCGAAGCTGATGCTCTCCCTAAATAGGTATTCAGGATAAGGAGTGAACCTTGTTCCAGGAGAGCCTGGAATCCTAAGTGAAACATCAAAGCAGACGAATTCCTCTTTTCCATCTTCCTTGATTGCACCCTGGAGTGCAAAAGGACCAATCAGACCATCTCTGTATTCCTTTGCGGTCTGGTCAGCAAACTTCTGACCCATATCAAGAGCCTGCTCAAGCAAGGACTCCCTTAATGTGCAAGCAATATGCCCACACTCAATGGTTGATGGCTGCATGATTTTGAGCAATTCCATCTGCTGGTCGGCTGGCAGTCTCAGGAATCCATCAAGGTTGGTCTGCCGCCTTGTATCAATTCCAAGAAGCTCCACTTCTCCATTCAAAGGAGAATAGAAGAAGTTGAAATTGAAATGGGCGCCGACAATGTATTCCTCAATAACTGCTTTCTCCAGACCATCCTTTGTAATCTTGCCGGCTTTCAGAAGCTCTTCGCTCTTTGCAACATATTCTTCCTGGCTTCTGGCTAAGAAGAAGGCACGCTCATAGGTTCTCTGTGCTTCTGAAACTTTCACAATTGCAAGACGGTCAATCTTATCAGGAGATGCAATTCTTTGCGGGAAGCGGACTCCTGCTTTTTCCATCAGATAGTACTGGTCCTTTTCCTCTCCGCGCTCTTCAGCTCTGAGCAAGTGTTTATTTCCAAATACTGGAACAGTAAAATCATTCTCAATGGCATCATATCCGACATACACGGCAAAAGAGCGGTTTGGAACAAACACGGAGTTCCTCTCATTCAGGAAATCAATGCTTTTCTTCTCTGCAATCTCGCTGAATTTACCAAGAAGCAGAATCTCATCAACAACTCCGACTTCCCTCTCACCGCGCTTGCGGCTTCTGTAATAATTGAGGTATGTCTTTTCCCTTCCTCTCTGGGCCACAACAAGGCTCTTGAATCCTTCTGCCTTTGCACCTTCTGATACGTCTAATGCTGAGTGACTGCCAAGTGTTGCTATTGTGTGTTCCATAATGAGCACCTTTTTGTATTTTTTATATTTGATATTCAGCTTTTTTAAAGAGTTCAGATTCAGTTTATTCAGGGACCGGTGGATAAAATGTCAAAAGATAATGCAGCCAAATTAAGGATTGTCAAGGAAGGAGAACCAAAACAAGAAATAGGGCCAGAAATCGAACAAGTTCCTCTGACTGAAGAAGAGATTCAGGAGATTGAAAGGGCAGCGAAACTGGAAATCTTCCAGGAATTCAGAGCGCTATGCAAGGAATGCGAGAGGGAAGGGGATTTCACCCCGCTCATCCGGAAGATTGAGGAAGTTGGAATTGAAAATCTGGAAGCGCTCACACTAAACGAAATCCATTCTCTTTTTCTTTCCAGGTTTGAGAGGAAAATGCCAACTGATGAAAAAACCATCCAGATTTTTGAGAGCGTGGCAAGCCTGGAAATTCGGAAATCAGTGAGGCAGCACAATGCAGTTGTGCTGGTATCCATGCATGAGAGATATGGCAAGCTTGGACTCACTGAACTTGCAGCAGCCTGCAAGGAAGGTCTTTTGGATACTCTTGATGCCTGCGCGGCAACTGGAGGGATATACCCGATTGAAGGGGTACTAAGAAGAAGATTTACTCATGAAAATCCTGATGTCTATGAGCATGCAGTAAATGCTCTTGAGAAAGCGGCCAGGACCTGCCGGCAGAAAGGAGCTCGCAAGGAACTATCCCACATAATGCGCCATGCAGGCGAGCTTGGCCTATCAAGAGAGGATAAGCGCAGGGTAATGGAAGCGGCAGGACTTGCAAGGAACAAGATTGCAGGCAGCGGCCTCTTCTCCAGCTTGCTTGGCTCGCTTGGCCTTGGGAAGAAAAAGCCGGAAGCCAGGCCGGAAAGAACCGGGGGCCTCAAAAGGAAGTCCAGGGAGTAGTTCTCCTCTGAGCGCTTTCCCCATTATTTATATAACTTTACAGCTGAATACTTTCTCATGAGGTGGGCACTGGCGTTACTGATAATGCTGTCAGTCGCAAATGCGGACTTCCTTCTGGAAAGGGTAGATGTAACTGTCAGCGATATCCAGGATGACGGAAGCGCCAAGGTGCATGAGAGCATCAAGTTCATCATGATTGGTGATTATGCACAGGCCCTCTACGACAGCGGATTCTCAAACAATGATCTGGCATTCTGGTCGACAGCAACAGACCTGAAGGATGTGAAAATGCACATCAAGCCTGCAAAAGGCGATACAAAGGAATTCCGGCTGAGGCCGCAGCCAAGGACCAGCTGCAATCCCATACAGGGAACCTGCCATGGCGAGCTGATAATGGATTACTACGTGTATCCGTCCTACAATGTCTCAGAGGATGGCAGGACACAGACTGCAATTCCAGACAGCGGCCTGTTCGACGTTCAGCATTACAAGCCAAGGACAGCAAAGTTCTCAATAAATCCTACAGCCTTGTCGTTTACAAAGACAGAGCAGGGCAACATCATCATAGATGACAATGTCTATCTGATAGTAGAGCTTCCGCGGGGCAGCACCACCCTGGACGTGAATCCACTTCCAGTGGGCATGGAGCAGGAATTCCCGGCAAGGATATCAGAGCTTTCCTGGAGCGACATGATTCTTGTCCGTTTTACATTGGATTTCGAGGTTGAAAAGAGCCTGGATAAGGAGGTTGGAGAGTTCTTCTCCAACATGCTCTGGGCAATAGTAAACGGAGTGAACAGCCCGCACGGATACGCGCTTCTGATAATGCTGATAATAATAGTCGGGGGATACATATACATCAACATCTCCAAGAGGAAGATGGAGGACTGACAAATGTACAAGGGAGAAGACAGAGTACTCGAGCTTATTGCAACAAGGAAGAAACTGTACGTTTCAGAGATTGCCAATCTCATGCAGATGAACGTGGATTCCATCAGAAGGATTGTGGAATCATTGAGAGGAAGCGGATTTGTGAAAATAGTAAAAACAGAATCCGCAATCAACAGCCCAGCTCCAGAACTGCTAATCTATGCAAAGAGCACATTCCCCGAATTCACAGTGTATCTAAAAGCAAAGAAAGGAGCAACAGTAGCAGACCTAACTCCAGCAGAAAAACAGATTGGCCTGAGATGGGCCAAGCAGAAGGGATTCATACTAATTGAAGGGGGCAAGCTGGTTCCTGCAAAGGACGAGGATGCGGTTGCCAGTGAAGAGCAGAAGATGAAGGACGTAACTTCCCAGCTAGTTGAAATGGGAAAATCAAATGCCCCTGTGATAGTTGACGAGTTCTTTGCCAGGCACTTAGTCCAGAAGAGAGTTGCAAAGAGACTGGAAATCATTTATACTAACAAGCCATTAACAGCTCTCAAGAAAGGATTCGACATATCTGCAAAGGGTCCGGACGCTCCTCTTGGAAAGTGCCACCCGACGAGCCTTATGTCAAGAAAGATAAGAAGAATCATGACTGAGCTTGGATTCGAGGAGATGGAAGGGAGCATCGTAGAATCATCATTCTGGAATTTCGATGCCTTATTCCAGCCCCAGGACCACCCTGCAAGGGAACTGGCAGACACGTTCTATCTGGACGGGAAGGAGAAACTGCCCGAAGATAAGACGCTTGTTGAGAGGGTAAAAAAAGCCCATGAAGAGGGATGGAAATACAAGTGGAATCCGGCAGAGGCAGAAAAGCCTGTCCTAAGGACCCACACAACTGCCCTCAGTGCAAGGCACGTTGCTGCAATCAAGGACAAGAAACCGAGGAAATACTTCGCAATAGGGAAGGTGTTCCGGAACGAGGCTACCGACTACAGCCACCTGGCTGAATTCTACCAGGTGGAAGGAATAATTGCATGGGAGAAGGCAACCTTCAGGGACCTTCTTGGAATACTCAAGGAATTCTATGCAAAGCTCGGATTCGACAAAATCAGGTTCAGGCCAAGCTATTTCCCCTACACAGAGCCGAGCCTTGA
>Ga0180433_10002090_pt1 | contig 31921 bp, 30 predicted proteins | sample SS_ome_8_FD_132980 | JGI IMG/M metagenome (GOLD analysis project Ga0180433, IMG submission 132980) | Hypersaline lake sediment archaeal communities from the Salton Sea, California, USA - SS_1_D_1 metaG | ecosystem: Environmental > Aquatic > Non-marine Saline and Alkaline > Hypersaline >...
GCGGTGACCGGCGGCAAAGAGGCACTCGGCGAAGCGAGCATCAAGATCAGCGAAAATGACCGGGTCTTTGTGGGAAGAGGTATCTCCACGGATATTATAGAGGCAAGCGCAAAAGCCTACATCGACGCCATTAACCGCATGGTTTCGGCGCAGGGCAAAGATCAAGGCCCTCAGCGCAAAGACGAGTTCTGAGTAGCAATTTAAGAGTTAATCGGCCCGCATAATAGCCAGAGCGCGGGCCGCAGGAGAATAGATTTCGCATGGAGGGAGACATGGAATACGACGTTTTTGTTTGTCATGCGTCAGAGGACAAGGCTTTCGTTGAACCGCTCGCTCAAGCCTTGAGGGATAAGGGACTGAAAGTCTGGTATGATCGGTTTGAGTTGAAGTTAGGGGATAGCCTCCGGCAGAAAATCGATCACGGACTAGCGAACAGTAGATATGGCGTTGTTGTTTTGAGCGGAGCGTTTTTTAAGAAGAATTGGCCTCAAAGTGAGTTAGATGCGTTGGCAACCCGACAGAATGCAGAGGGCAGAAAAGTCATTCTTCCGATATGGCACGAGATTGAAGCCAATGACGTGCAGAAGGAGTCACCGCTGCTTGCTACCCTACTGGCTGCGCGCTCCGACGATGGATTGGAATCTGTGGTTGGGCAGATACTTAGCGTGTGTTCTGAGCCTGATGAATCTCAACACAAATCAGCGTTCCAGCCGTCGGGTGATATTGGCCTGAGGGAAAGATGTCTCGATGTTATAAGGAGAGGGGATCGGTCTGAGTGGGTGAAGCTAGTAGATGAACTTCAGGCTCCAATAGACCAGCAGCTTCTTCAGTGGAAACAAGATGGTGAAGCTGCTGTCGGGAAGGGGCCGGAGATATGGAGAGCCACTGTAGTCAAGGCAACAGAAATCTGTCTGCCCGGATTTGTGCCCATATTTGCTGCGGTTGAGGCCGGGCACAAAGAGCGGTGGAGAGATGCTGTACGTATTTTGCATCGCCTTGCTGTGCTCAAAGACAAAATGGGAGGAGGAACAGTGAAAGTAATAAGAATTGGGTGGGACATGCTTTACTTGCCAGGAAGTATTGGTATGGCCATAGGGGTCGGGACCCGACAGTACGATTTATTATGGGATTGGATGCTGTTGCCAATGCCTGGTTACGGAGATGGCATGGAGACCCGGTGGGCAGAGATTCGCTCGACATTTTGGCCACCCGTGGGGAATGATTTCAAGAATCCCTTCGGATTCCTATTGGACGTTTACCAATCAGAATATATAGGAGGTTTCTTCCCTAGCAAAGACCGTATGAACGAATTTCTTTTCAAAGCCAATTTGCTTCAATCGATTGTCGAACTGAGGCTGTTGACACGGACCAAGGAGGGAGCAAAGATTGTTGAAAAGCGCGATGAGAAGTATAAATCCGAAGTAAAGGTAATGCCTTTATGGTGTTTGATGAGGCCGGACGATTTCAGTACTTGGGCTTGGGATTTGTTTGGCTCATCGGAAGGATTCATCAGGTTCTTTATGATGGATAGCGGTGGTCATATTGCTCCGGAGATAATCTGGAACTGGTGGAAGGCGTGGAAGGTGATGTGCGAGGCGTGCTTGGACGCGGTAACACAACACAGGCTATTCCTACATACAGAATGGCTGATGCTACCTGGAGAACCACAGAATAGTCCTTGAGCGAGCTCGTGGGATAGCTAATCTCTCAAGGCCAACCGTGCTTCTGGATTCCCGCTTTCGCGGGAATGACAAAAAAAAGGTGAGAAGACTATGGCAATGACGATAACGGAAAAGATTCTGGCAAAGGCGGCCGGGCGGGGTTGAAATTCTAAATCCTAAACCCTAAATCCTAAACAACTTCAAATTACCGAATCCCAAAATTCAAAACGGAGAAGTCAAAAGCTATGGGTATGACAATTACCGAGAAGATTCTCGCCCGGGCAAGTGGCAAAAAGAAAGTTGCGCCGGGCCAACTGATCGATGCGAACCTTGACATTGTTCTATTCATCGATGTGACCGGGCCGCCGGCTATTTCCATGCTCCAGGAAAAGGGCATCGACCGGGTGTTCGACCCGGACAAGATCGTCGTGACGCCCGACCATTTCCAGCCGGCCAAGGACATCAAAAGTGCCGAGTTGCACAAACGCCTCGATGAGTGGGCCAGGCGCCACAACATAAGACACTATTACAAGCTCGGCAAAGCCGGCGTCTGTCACGCACTGCTGCCCGAGCAGGGCCACATCCGCCCGGGCGAGGTCATCATCGGGCCGGACTCGCACACCTGCACGTATGGTGCGTTCGCGGCGTTTAGCACGGGTGTCGGCTCGACGGACTTGGCTGCCGCGATTGCCACCGGCAAATTGTGGTTCAAGGTGCCGGCCTCGATGAAGTTCGTGCTCAACGGCTCACTCCAGCCGGGCGTCTATAGCAAGGATATTATCCTGGCAATACTGGCGCGGATCGGCACCGATGGCGCACTGTACAAAGCGATGGAATTTACAGGGCCCGCCCTGGCGGATATGTCGATGGAAGCTCGGATGACCATCACCAATATGGCTATCGAGGGTGGTGCGAAGAACGGCATCATGGCGTTCGACCAAATAACCAAACAATATCTGGATGAGCATCTTTCCGTGTCATTGCGAGGGAGCTTGTCCCTTAGGGGCGAAGCGACCGAAGCAATCCCAACCACTCACAAGTCGGAGATTGCCACGCCCGCCTCTGGCGGGCTCGCAATGACAGGTCAGTATACCGTGTATGAATCTGACCAAGATGCTGGATACACCGCTGTCGAGGAATTTGACTGCTCGGCGATTGAGCCGATGGTGGCGCTGCCGCACCTACCCAGCAACGGCGTGCCCATCACCGAGTGTGCCGGCAAAAAGATGGACCAGGCCTACATTGGAAGCTGCACGAATGGTCGCATCGAAGATTTGCGAATCGCCGCACAAATCCTGAAGGCAAGAGAAATTGCCATTCGCACCATTGTCGTGCCGGCTACGCCGACGATCTGGAAGCAGGCCAAGGACGAAGGCCTGTTCGACATATTCTATGATGCGGGCTGCGTAATCGCCGCCCCGACTTGTGGGGCGTGTCTGGGCGGCTTTATGGGTGTGCTGGCCGCCGGCGAGAAGTGTGTAAGCACCACGAACAGGAATTTCGTCGGCCGCATGGGACACCCCCAGAGCGAAGTCTATCTGGCCAGTCCTGCTACCGCCGCAGCAAGCGCAATCGAAGGAAAACTCGCCGATCCAAGAGCTTATACGTAGGGAGGCCGGAGATTATGAATGAGGTCAAAAATTCCCTTATAGCTGCGGGGGCATCGAGCTTCGCAACGGTGTGCATGTTGATCGTGTTCGTGCTGTCAGCTACCAAGGAAACAAAAAGCATTATTGCGATGCTCGTTCTGTTATTGGCCATCTTAGTTCTGACACTTTCTGCCATTGCCCAGTGGGTAAGATACATGCGGCGGCACGTTGACTTTACAATCGATCAAAGGTTGAGAGAGATTAACAAGAGACCGGGAGATTGATTCGTGAAATCGGTGTAATGCGTGGCTTCAGAACATTCTGATTGTGAATTACGCTGATTATGCAGGTAAAAGGAAAGTAAAAGAGATGGACGAACTCACAGCGTCAGTGGTGGCCGCCGCGGCAAGCGCGATAGAAGGCAAATTGGTAGACCCCAGAAAATATGCTGAATGAGGGAGCTTAACATGTCGGATCTCATGGAGTACATAAAGCTTCAGTGGACTGACATTCACCATTCACGGAACCAAGAATGGAAGATTTTGGCAGTATTAGGCGGAGTATTTGCGAGCCTTTTCGTAAGAGCCTTCGACCCATCCGGTCAGATGGCAATAACCATTTTTGGTTTAGTTGTGTGTGGATTGGGTATGTATATATCAGTCGCACACTGGATTGTCTTCTACACCAAGAGACAGCTCATTAGCGAATGTGAAAAAATACTCGGAATCAGAGTAACACTTCGTAGAGCACCTTTTCCTGTTCAAGGCGTAATACTTTTGATGTATTTCCTATTTGCTGGCGCTCTTTCAGGATGGTTGAGCTGGTTGCTAGGGGGCAATCTTTTTATCTCGCATATTGTCGCCTGTATTGTGTTTGTCGCTGGACTGTCCTTCTCCATCATGTGGGCTTTGAGGATGAAAAGAAGCCTGGCTGGAGACGAACAGAAAGTTCTTACTCTAAGCACCAAGGATATGCTGAATAGTGAAAAGCATTGTGAATCAGATTCTCCCAGATTCCCATTACTGGCAGAGCGTCATGACCTGTCGAAATGTCTGACCTTGATGGGTGAGCGACCACTCAAGCTCGTTGCAAACAAGCTTTTCAAAAACGAATCTCTATGGGATGAGCCCAAATGGTCGTTTACATCAACCAAAGGAAGAGTGGAAGATAAGAAATTGCTTCTAAACCTTGGGGATGAATTCCAGTTATCGCTTGCCAACGAGCATTCCAAACAGGAACTTCATTTGCATAAGAAAGTATTTGAGACCTACATTTCGGAGTCAGAATTGGAGATAGAGTACGTTTGTGATGGTGCGCTAAAAACCTCTCAGATTGCAAGCGGGGCTTTGATTATACCACCTAATGTGCTCCATCAAGTGCGACTTCACGGCCTCACTTTCGTTTTCCAGTGCGCCCTCAAAGGCGGTACGGTTCACGGCGACAAACAAGTAGCACGGAAAGCTGCAATATGAGTATTCGGATGAGGAGAGGACCGGCAAGTCCCGCTAGCGCCGCGGCAAGTGCCGTAGAAGGAAAACTAACCGACCCAAGAAAGTATCTTTGAAGCTAAAAAGTCAACGGGCAAAAGGAAAAAGGGGGGCAAGCTATGGGAGAACTTAAGAAACCATCAGCGATGAAGCCAGCAGCGTGTGGTTTTGCGTTGGTCTGTATGCTTGTTCTTATGGCAGCCGATAGAAAAAACACAAGTGATATAAGAGAGGTTCTTAGAGTTTTGACATTATTCGCTTTTACTGGCTGCGCAATCTGGATATGGATAAGGTATTTGAAAGAATATGTCAACTTTGCGATCGAACAGAAATTGAGAGAGAGTAACAAAAGACCAGAAGATTGATCCGTGAACTCTGTGTAATCCGCGGTTTCAGGAAGGATGATTATGGCTAAAGCGCATGTCTACAAACGCGACCACATCAATACGGATGAGATTATTCCTGCTCGGTATTTGAATACCGATGATAGAGCCGAGCTGGCAAGACATTGTCTCGAAGACCTCGATGTCGACTTCGTCAAAAAGGCGAAAAAGGGTGATGTGATTGTCGCAGGTGACGACTTCGGCTGCGGCTCATCCAGAGAACACGCCGTCTGGGCTCTCCGCGGCGCCGGCGTGCAGACCGTTATCGCCAAGTCCTTCGCCCGAATTTTTTACCGTAACGCCATAAACAATGGCTTCTATGTGATCGAATCGCAAGATGCGCTGGACAAAATCAAGACCGGCGATGAACTGGAGATCGATTCCAAAGCGGGCTTGATCAAAGACAAAACAGCCGACATCGACATTAACTTTAATCCGTTGCCTGACTTCGCTCTGGAGATAATCAATGCCGGGGGACTGCTGGAGCATATTAGAAGTGGCCAGGGGCCGGTTGTCAGGGGTCGGGATCGATAGATGAGCATTAAAGGCTATCAGGACCTTGAAGTATGGCAAAAAGCGATGGACTTGGTAGTGATGTGCTATCAAGCAACAAGAAATTTCCCGAAATCTGAAGTTTATGGTCTTGCAAGCCAGCTACAACGTGCGGCCGTGTCTATCCCGGCAAATATAGCTGAGGGACGAGAACGAAAGCATAGGAAAGCATTTCTTCAGCATCTATCGATCGCTTATAGCTCTATGGCAGAGTTGGAAACCCATATTCAAATAGCGCAAAGATTGAACTATTCATGTCCGCTAAAATAAATTGTCAGGCAAAAAGTCCGCCAAATGAGCGGCGGATACTAATTGACCGCGGATGTATCCATATAATCAATGTGGTGCGAAATATCAGACTCTACACGGTTTTCCTGGCACGATCTTGTTGCTAAGGCGGCCCTGGGAGAGTATAGTATCGGCAATTGGAAAGAACGAACCCCGCGTCAAACGCGGGGCTAAATATCTGGATTCCCGCTTCCGCGGGAATGACAGAAGAAAGGTATTGAAATGAGCAAACATACAAAAAAACCGCCGCAACCGGCAGAAAAGACTATCGAGGCCGTACTTGACGAGTTCCTTGAGGAACAACAAAAACGCCTGAAGCCTTCAACTATGCGTAAGTATGAGGATATCATCGAGTTGTTCCAATCGTATCTGGATGGCTACGCCTACCAGTACCTTGACAAGCAGGAGGATGCGTTTTTCGAGCGGCTTTATAATGCTGAGGGCGATGAACATCGGGAGTTTTGCCAGATATTCGACCCGGAAAAAATCCCCGGCAGTGTGGATGAGTTCCTGAACTACTTTATGATTCGTAAGGTTATGTGCGGCAAGGAATTGAAGCAGGCGGCCGGCACGGTGATGAAGAAGCTGGGCAAATGGCTAAAGGAAAAGGGATACATCAAGCCGGAAAGTGCCGGTGAGATGACCGATAGGGGCGCTACCGCCGCGAAGGAACTGCCTGCCACGGAAGAATTGGCCTGGATGCTTGCTGATTATGCTGACCGCACCGCTGTGGATTGTGATGAGGTGCTCGAAGACTATTTTACCGTCGAAGCTGTAGAGCCGGGTAAGCTGCATCTGTCCACTCTTACAGGAGATGAGAGCATCACAGTTCCTGTCTCCCGGGACATCAGCAACGCCTGCCGGGTGGACTGGTCCATTTCCGGAGCGATGGGCAAAACAAGTAAGGGCTGGCGCATTATCGAGGCTTGGAACGTCTATCCTTAGGGCAAACGTTTACAATCCACGTGGTGCGAAAGTTCGCACCCTACATGCTGGCGAGATATTTTTTCCCATCCACTTCATTTGCTCGCCCCAAGGGGCAAGCTCATTCAGTGGGTGCGTCACTCATCTCTGTGGCATTGCCTAAGCCTATTTCCGGCAGGATTTTGTCCGGCATGGTCATTGCGAGGGAGCTTGTCCCTCAGGGGCGAAGCGACCGAAGCAATCTCTTGCAGTGAGCGGTTTGAGATTGCCACGCCCCGACAAGCCGGGGCTCGCAATGACAACGGCCTGCCACAAAATCTGATCACACACTTCACTGGCGGGCACCCATAGAATTCCTTGATAATACAGTGCTTGGACAGTACAGTGGTGGGACCTAAAAGAAACGGCAATGTCAAAAGGAGGTGGCCCAAGATGCCAATAGTAGATGGACAGTACCAGGCGAAAATATCAACGGTTTTTGCGACGACGCAAGAAGCGCTTAAGCAGCTAAAACACAAGATCGAAAAGTCGCGAAGGATACGAATAACAAATGTCCCAGCGGCGTTCCTTGATGGACTGTTGCCGCTGCTTAAAGGCAAGGATGTCAGGATCATTTTGCCGACGAACGAAAAGCCAACCCAGAAACTTAAAGAAATCGCTGACGTCGCCGTGCAAAAGGCAAAGATTTACTCTGACTTCAAGGGTGTCGAGGCCAACGAAGGCTCGATTTACTTCTCCGATATGGTGTTCGGTGTCACCTGGGCAAAGAATAAGGTCCTGCAGATCAGCACCATGGAATACGATAAGTGTGTCAAGTGCATGAAGGGCACGTTTGATATGGCCTGGCGATATGCAGAGAAATAAAACAGTAGGAAGAAAGATGAGACGTCGTGAGTTTTTGAAGAGACTTTGTTCCGGAGCGGCGGCAAGCGTTGCTGCCGTATGGCTCGGCGTGGGCGCCAAGTCGGTCAAGGCCGGCGGCTCGAACAGCAAGCCCAATTTTGTTTTCTTTCTGATCGATGATCTGGGCTGGACGGACCTGGGCTGCTACGGCAGCAGCTTCTACGAGACGCCCAACATCGACCGGCTGGCGAGCCAGGGCATGCGCTTCACCGATGCCTACGCGGCCTGCTCGGTTTGTTCGCCGACACGGGCCAGCATCATGACGGGCAAATATCCGGCCAGACTCGGCATCACCCAATGGATCGGCGGCCCCAACCAGCCGACCGAGTATCTGCACTATATGCCCCTTGACGAACTGACGGTAGCTGAGGCGTTGAAGGGCCAAGGCTACGCGACGGGGTTTGTCGGCAAATGGCACCTCGGTGACAAGCCCTATTATCCGAAGCAGCAGGGTTTTGACATCAATGTCGGTGGCGACGCTTCGGGCGCGCCGCCGACATATTTCTGGCCCTACGCCAAGAGAGATCGGGCCCTGGAGCAGATGCCTCCGGGCGGGCACGAAGGCGAGTACCTGACGGACCGGCTGACCGACGAATCGCTGAAGTTCCTGGACGCGAACAAAGACAGGCCGTTCTTGCTGTACCTTTCACACTATGCGGTGCACACGCCGATCGAGTCGAAGCAGGAGCTGACCGACAAGTACAAGGCCAAGGCAGAGAAACTGCCGGCGACCGATGAGCCTCGGTTTGTTTCGGTGTACGCCCGGTACAAGACCAGGTGCGTTCAGGACCATCCGGCCTTTGCGGGGATGGTGCAGAGCGTGGACGAAAGTGTCGGTCGTGTGATGAACAGGTTAGAGGAATTAGGCGTCGCGGACAACACGGTTGTGATATTTATGTCGGACAACGGCGGGCTTTCGACGATTCCGCGGGAGGCGCCGACGTGCAATCTTCCTCTTCGTGCGGGCAAGGGCTGGCTGTACGAAGGGGGGATTCGCGAGCCGATGATGATCAAGTGGCCGGGTGTGGTCAGGCCGGGCAGCGTATGCAGTGAGCCAGTAACCAGTACCGATTTCTATCCGACCATGCTCCAGATGGCGGGTCTGCCGCTGAGGCCGGAACAGCACATCGACGGCGTCAGCCTCGTGCCGCTGCTGAAAAACAAAGGCAAGCTGGATCGCAAGGCCCTTTACTGGCACTATCCGCACTATCACGGAAGCGGCAACAGACCCGGCGGAGCAATTCGGGCCGGCGATTATAAACTCCTCGAATGGTACGAAAACGGAGCCGTTGAGCTGTATAATCTGCAGGATGATATCGGCGAAAAAAATAATCTGGCAAAAAAGATGCCGGAAAAGGCGGCCGCGCTTCGGTCGATGCTGCATCGATGGAGAAAACAAGTCGAGGCAAAGATGCCTGCGTCCGGGCCTCGGAACGATTTTGCTGTGTGGCAAGAGGCCTGGCGAAGGCCGCAACGATGATGGTATGGGCAATAAGGAGGATTTAGAGTGTACAAGATCGCAGTAATCCCTGGTGACGGCACCGGGCCGGAAGTGACGGCTGAGGCGGTGAAAGTCTTGAACGCGGCTGCGAGCAAGTTCAAATTCAAAGCCGATGTGACCGAGTTTGATTTCGGCGGTGAAAGATACAAAAGGACCGGCGAGACGCTGCCGGATAGTGCTGTCGATGAGCTGCGCAAGTTCGATGCGATATTCCTCGGTGCTATCGGCCATCCGGATGTGCCGCCGGGGATTCTCGAAAAGGGCATACTCTTGAAGGCCCGCTTTGAGCTGGATCAATACATAAACCTGCGACCGGTGAAGCTCTATCCCGGCGTCGATACGCCGCTCAAAGATAAAGGCCCGGAGGATATAGACTTTGCGGTGGTGCGCGAAAACACCGGCGACCTGTATACGGGCACGGGCGGCTTTACAGCGAAGGGCACGCCGAACGAAGTAGCTGTGCAGTCCGCCGTCTATACGCGCTTCCAGGTTGACCGGTGCCTTCGGTATGCGTTCGAGTACGCGCGAAAATATGGCAAAAAGGCCCGCGGCAAAGGCGACAAGAACACGCTGGCTCTATGCGGCAAGACCAACGTCTTGACGTACATCTACGACCTCTGGGAGCGGGCCTTCCATGAGATGGGCGACGCTGACTATCCTGAGATCAAAAGGGAATATTATCACGTTGACGCCACGTGTATGTGGATGGTCAAGAACCCCGAATGGTTCGATGTCATTGTGACCGGCAATATGTTCGGTGACATTATCACCGACCTGGGCGCGATGGTTCAAGGCGGGATGGGCATCGCAGCCGGCGGAAATATCAATCCTGAAGGCGTCAGCATGTTCGAGCCTATCGGTGGAAGCGCACCGAAATATACCGGCAAGGGAATCATCAACCCGCTGGCCGCCATCTGTGCCGTGCAGATGATGCTCAGCACGTTGGGTGAAGAGAAAGCCGCCGATGCAGTTGAAAAGGCCGTTATGTTCGTAACCGCCAACAAGATAAAGTCCCTACAGGCCGGGAAAATGGGCTACTCCACCAGCGAAGTCGGCGACCTGGTCGCAAACAAAGTGGCAGAGTAAGGTAAAATCCTAATTGCTAAGCACAAAGCACTAAACAATTTCAAAATCTGAATGCTCGAATGAGCAAAACGTTTTGAGTTTGGAGTTTCAGATATTTGGATTTGTTTCGGATTTCGTGATTAGGATTTAGAGTTTTGAGAGTATGCCTGCTAACCTTACACCGGAATATTTCAAAGCCGAGCAGTGGTTTCGAACGGCGGCGACGAGCGAGGAGAAGATTCTCGCGCTGGAGCACATGCTTCGCGTGATGCCCAAGCACAAGGGCACCGACCATCTGCGGGCGGATTTACGCCGTAAACTCAGCAAGCTAAGAGAAGCTCCGGCGAAGAAGCAAAAGGGCAAACACGTGGACATCTTCCACGTGCCGCGAACCGGCGCGGGCCAGGTAGTCCTGCTGGGTACGCCCAACTGCGGCAAAAGCTCCATCGTGGCGGCACTGACCAATGCAAAGGCAAATGTTGCCGATTTCCCCTTCGCCAGCAGCGCGCCCGTGCCGGGCATGCTTGCGTTCGAGGATATCCAGATTCAACTGGTCGACATGCCGCCGATAACAGAGGATTACTGTGCGCCGGGCCAGGTGGGGACATATCGGCACTGCGATCTGATCGCCATCGTGGTGGACCTTTCAGATGAGCCGCAGCAGCAACTGCGAACATGCACCGGTTTTTTGGAGTCACGCAATCTGCTGGTCGGCGAGGAAACCTTCGCTGTAGATGAGCATGGCAACACCATGGCCAAAGATGCCTTTTGCATCGGCACAAAATCCGACGCTGCTCCCGCCGGCTCACTTGAATCCTTGAAGGAATCGTGCAAGCGTCCGCTTGAATTTGTTCAAGTATCCGCGGAGACGGGCGAGGGTTTGGACGAACTGCCCGGCAAGCTTTTCGAGTTCCTCCATATCGTCCGCGTGTATGCTAAGCCGCCGGGCAAGGCTGCCGACCTGAATGAGCCTTTTACGATGCCTGCCGGTTCAACGGTGATGGATTTGGCCTTTTCCATTCACCGCCAGTTAGCGGAGAAACTGCAGTCCGCCCGCATCTGGGGCACCAACGTTTACGACGGTCAAAACGTGCAGCTCAGCCACGAGCTGCACGACAAGGACATCGTTGAGTTGCATTTCTTGTGATTTGCGTTACAATCATGCCCGAATGTCATCTTGCTACATCCACCATAACCTGAACGTCGAAAGGAGATTTGTCATGGTAAGCAGTAGACTTTTTCCTGCGGTCAGCTTCGTCGGGTTACTTCTGTCTTTGTTGTTCTGCGTGGTTGGTCCGGCTGAAGCACAAGCCGCAGGCAGCAACCCGGCCAACCTCATGCCGAATCCGTCATTCGAACAGGCTGCCGAGGGCAGACCTGTCGGCTGGCGGACACATACGTGGGTCGGACAGGCGGACTTGCAGCATACCGACGCCGGCCGATCGGGGCGCTGTGTGATGGTTTCCTCAAAAGAAGGTGCCGATGCGAGCTGGACCGCCACAGTGAAAGTCGAGCCGTTTGCGAAATACCGGCTGACCGCCTGGATCAAAACCGACGACGTGGTTGCCAGGTCGGGCAAAGGTGCCCTCATCAATCTGCACAACATCCAGCCGTTACAGACAAAGGCGATGACGGGCGACCATGACTGGACACAGGTTGAACTGGTGTTTGATGCCGGGCCGCGCGACGCCGTGCAAGTCAACTGCCTTCTGGGAGGATGGGGACTGGCTACGGGCAAGGTGTGGTTCGACGATCTGGCTCTGGAGCAGATTTCAAGGCGAAACTTTAGGCCCGCTATCGAAATTGATGCCGCCGAGATAGGCGAGCCGGTTTCCAAGTACATCTACGGCCAGTTTATCGAGCATCTGGGCCGGTGCATTTACGGCGGCATCTGGGCTGAGATGCTGCAAGACCGTAAGTTCTACTATCCCGTCGGCTCCAAAGAGTCACCGTGGAAGGTCATCGGGCCGGCGGATTTGGTCACGATGATTAGCGAGCAGTCCTTCGTGGGCGAGCTGACGCCGCGGATCAAGCCCGGCGCCGCCATCGGGCAGGATGACCTGGGCGTAGTCGCGGGTAAGCAGTACGTCGGTTATGCGTGGCTGAAGGCGGCCGGTGACGAAGCGGGTCCTGTAGAGGTGCGGTTCATCTGTGGTCCGCAAGATAAACAGCGTCGCACACACAGGATCGACGTGGTCAGCGGTGAATACCTCAAGTTCCCGCTGCTGTTCACTGCCGGCGCAACAACTGCCGACGCGGCCCTGGAAATCCGTGTGGCCGGCTCAGCACCCGTGTACGTCGGCACGGCGTCACTGATGCCGGCGGATAATGTGCACGGAATGCGGGCCGATACGCTCGGGTTGCTGAAAGAGCTGGATGCGCCCGTTTATCGCTGGCCCGGCGGCAATTTTGTAAGCGGGTACGACTGGAGACTGGGAATCGGGCCGCGCGACAAAAGGTCGCCTATGCGGAACCCGGCGTGGCGCGGACTTGAGCACAACGACTTCGGGTTGGATGAGTTCATTGTGTTCTGCCGAGAGGTTGATGCTGAGCCGATGATTGCCGTGAATTCCGGCTTCGGTGATGCGCATTCGGCTGCCCAGGAGGTCGAATATGCAAACGGCTCGGTCAATACGCCGATGGGCAGGTGGCGGGCGGCCAACGGGCACCCGGAACCGTACCACGTCAAGTGGTGGTGCATCGGCAACGAAATGTACGGCAGATGGCAGCTCGGCCACATGGCGCTTCAGCATTATGTACGCAAACACAACCGGTTCGCTAAAGCCATGCGCGAGGTGGGCCCAACGAGTAAGCTCATAGCGGTCGGCAGCGTTGGTGACTGGTCGCAGGGGATGCTCAAAAACTGTGCCGACTACATGGACCTTATCAGCGAGCATTTTTACAGAGGAGCGCAACAATCCGTTGTCGAGCACGTCCACCAGGCACCCGAGGCGGTCCGGCATATCGTATCGGCCCATCGCCGCTATCGCAAAGAATTGGCTGCACTAAAGGGCAAAGATATCCGCATCGCTATTGATGAGTGGAACTACTGGTACGGCGAGCATCTATTCGGCGAACTGGGCACCCGTTACTTCATGCGAGACGCTTTGGGCATTGCTTGCGGCCTTCACGAGATGATTCGCAACTCGGACTTAGTTTTCATGGCCAATTACGCCCAGACCGTCAACGTCATCGGCGCCATAAAGACCACCAAAACGGACGCCGCGTTTGAGACCACCGGCCTGGTCTTGAAACTCTACCGTCATCGGTTCGGCGTCTTGCGCGTGACAGTCACCGGTGACATTGAGCCGCTTGATGTGGTGGCCGCGTGGGCGGATGACCGCAAAGCATTGACAGTTGCCGTCGTGAATCCTATGGAAAAGGCGCATGAACTGGCCCTCGATTGCAAGAATGCACAAGTTGCCGGCACCGCAACGCTCTGGCAGATCGCACATGCAGACCCTATGGCCTACAATGAGCCAGGCAAAGAGCCGAACGTGGTTATCGAAGAAAAACAGCTTCATATCTCGGACACACTGCAGGTGCCGCCGTTTAGCATTAATCTTTACAGACTGCCGGCCGATAGATGAGATTCGATATTCGGATTTAAAAATGGAGTTATTTATGGAATGCAAAAAAGAGCAGAATCTAAAGAACTGCAATTGCACATATCCATGCAGCAAAAAGGGGGTGTGCTGCGAGTGTATAAGGTCTCATTTGGCTATGAAGGAGCTACCCGGCTGTTGTTTCCCCGATGATGTGGAGAAGACCTACGACCGCAGCTTCAGGGCCTTTGCCCAAGCTTGGGGGTTATAGAACAGACCGCACGCTTGACACAACATTGGTTGCTGCGGGCCTTTAGCGCATCCAATCTACGGGTCATAGTAGACAAGATATTCGCCCTCGTGGTTGCTCGCGGCCAGTTCGTTCCATCTGACGAAGTTGGCTGATCCGTCCAGAGAGGCCACCACCAAGCCATCCGGCGCAGGGTCCATAGGTCTGCCGACGCCGTGCTGAAACGTGCCGCGTATGTGCGAGCCGTACCATGCCGGCCAGTTACCGCTGCCGCCAATCGCGTCGTACCGGTTATAGCAAAAGCATGTCACAAGGGTATTGGACGTCGGCCGATCGGTGACTTTCTTGGCGGTAACGTATTTCTTGCCTGTATTGGAGTCTGTCCAATTGCCCCTGTTGCCCCAGTAAATCCAGCCGACAAAAGCGGTCCGGACGAAACCGTGGGCCCGGGGCAGGGGACTAAGCCAATCTTCTGTCGATTCAAAGAACTTGCGGGCCGTCTCACACGTTGCGTGTTCTTCGGTGAGTCCGTAGCTGCCAAGGTGCACCATTGTGTCGTAGTTGATCAGCGTCAGAAGATCCGCGCTGTCCCAGGTTCTCTCATAGCCCGGGGCCGATTTGTCCACCACGTTGCCTTCCGGCAGGTAGCCGTCGAAATCACCGGCATACATGAATCCCGCCACAAGGCCTTGATGCAGATTATTCTGGCAGACGGTGCGCCTGGCTTGTGCTCTGGCCTTCTGCAGAGAGGGCAGTAGTATTGCAAGCAGAATAGCGATTATAGAAATTACCACCAGCAGCTCTATGAGCGTAAAAGCTCGCGTGAGTCCTTTGCATCTTCGAGTCGAAACGATCATATCAGCTTCCTTTACCGCTCTGCTCATTCTCAATTAAGCGTCTCTTCTTCGATAACGGTTCTTCCGCCCGTGTCCTTCAAAAACATATACGCTGCACCGGCCTCACTGTGGTGCTGTGCCAGCCCTGCCCAAAAAGCTTGCGGGTCAAAGAACACACCTGGCTGATCTTTGGAATAGGTAATAAGCGCATCGACACATCCTCCATCGCGTGGATCCCAGATGCGAATTCCCACAGGCAGTCTGCTCTTACGCAGCGCATATATGCGCGCCCATTCTGGGCCGATTTCCGATTGAACGTCGAAAACCGCCAGGTCCTGCCGGATCACTGCATCAGCATTCATCAGAGGAGTGACGTCAATGAGCTTGCCTCCGGAAATAATGCGGATGACGGTTTCGATGGAGTATCGATTGTGTCCTTCGAGCATGTTGAGCATCTCTATGGCCCTTGGGTCAGGCTCGACCTGCTGTTTTTGCACAAGGTCAAAGGCTTTGGTGGTCTGCCCCAACTTGCTAAAGACAATCTGGCGACCGATCCGCATCCTGGCCTGCCCGTTCTGCCCCATCCACAGTTCGAATTGTTCGGGCTGAGCCAGAGCATCTTGCTTGATGTAGATTGTAGCGCTGAAAAAGGGCACCGACCTGAAGCTCTCGGCCACATCCGCCCAGGCGACGCTGCCGATAGGGCTGCCGAGGCGGTACAGACCGACCAACACTGCGATGATTAGCCCAGCAGCGACCGCATACCTTATAAAAGGATTTCTCAGGACTGCCCTGCCTGAAGACCCGGACCTCGCTCGCTGCAGTTCGTCCAGATGCTCCAGAGCCTCGCCGAGGATTCTCTCGTCCACTTCGGGCCCGGTTTGAACATCCGATTTCCCAATAAGCGTTTTAAGTTTGTCTGTTGCTTTCATTTGCTGACCTCGTGATTAAGAATGAGCCGCAGCTTCTCCAACCCATACCGATACCGGCTTTTTACCGTATTGACCGAAATCCTCTGCCGCCTGGCAATTGTGCTGAACGTCATTCGGGCATGCAGGTGCAGCATCATTGTCTCTCGCTGCTCGTACGGAAGTTGTGCCATCGCTCGGTCCAGTTGTTTTAGGGCTTCGTTGCATATCATCGATTGAGCCGGCTCGCCCGGCTCCAAACTCACCGGCTCTGGCATATCTGACCCAATATTATGCTCGCGCTTTGCCTTGTTTATGTTGCGAGCACGATTTGCCACGCACGTCAATAAGTACCCCTTCAGGCTGCCGGTCAAATTGAACTGGTTGAGATTCTGCACAAAGGTCACAAATACATCGTGCACAACATCTTCGGCAGCACTTGTATCATTCAACAAAGTCATCGCCAGGATCAGCAAATCGCGTTTGTATTTCTGATAGACACGCGTCAGAGCATTGCTGCTGCCGCGTTTACATCTAAAAACAAGCAGCTTGTCTTCCATTAGGCCGCCTCAATTGAGTTCAAACCGTGCTCAGCACTAATATAACAATCTGGAGAGGGCTTTGGGTCTAAAGAAGTGCAATGTTTTCGCGAACAATTCTGCTCGCTGCTGAAGAATGACGCCTCATGTGGAAACCGCACAGAAGGGATGCGTCAAGCCAGACCAGCCTGGGCGAATCTCGTCCTGCACGGGCTGCACCGTTGCTGCCGGCGGATCTGCGACGCTATCGAAGCATGGCCGAATTTTAGACTGAGTTACTCGAGCAATCCCATCATCACCAGCACCGCTTCCTGGCGAAGATTCAGTACTTTGCGCAGCTCACCTTGTGCCTGAGCCCAGTGCTTCTTGGCCCTTGCCCGGGCCCTGCGCAGAGCGGCAAGCTCTTGTGTTATTTGCTCTGGCGTAGCACTTCCATCATACAGCAGTTGCTGGAGTCGATTGCAGATTCTGTCGCTCTCGGTTGTTTCGCGACCGAGAGGCCGCCACGAGGAAGAGCCATGAGCGAACCCGCCCGCGCCTCCGGCTCCACCCTGAAAATGAAAGCCCCCGGCGCCGCCGAAAGAGCCGCCGCCTCTGGACCCCGGCGGCGTTGAGAAGCTGTGACTGAAGCCGCCGCTTTGAAACGGTGCTCCGCCACCCATAGCCTCGTCTCGATAAGCCCGTACCTTCTTGAGCTTGGGCTCGATGACCTGCCACTGCTCTTCATTTACCTGCAAGGCTTGCTGCATTGCCCGAGCCTCCTGTTGGCGGGCTCTCTCGATGAATCGTTGCAACCTTTCTTGTGGGTTGATGTGCTGGAAATGCTCGAACTCCGGCTCCTGCCGCATTGTACCACCGCTCGTAGCCCCCGCGAGTACGGGTTCGACGACCACCGCACCCAGCGAGCACATCACTATTGCGAGTATTGTTCCGCGTGTACTCACTTCAAACTCCTTTCCCTGGTCAATCAGTGGACCAGTGTCTTGACACGCTCCCGAAATTGCTCAAAATCCAACTCACCTTTTGCATAGGAATCTACATCGACTTTCTTGACGCGTGCGGTCAGGATGGCAGATGGCGAATACTGCCTGTAATCATAAGCACCCATGTCGTCATACCCGAACACGAATCCACCGCCGTAGCTACCTCCAGCACCGCCGTAGACACCGCCCCCACCGGAGCCGCCACCAAAACCACCACCGTAGCCACCATAGCCGAACCCACCTGCCCCCCCGTAGCCGCCCATACCCGGCCTACCACCGCGCCCCACCTCCCCAGGTCGCCCCGTAGTCTCTTCTTCAAGACCCGAAGCGGCCGCTCCGCCGGCCCAACTGCCGCGTCCGATTACACTGACGATTATCCACTCATCCGGCTTTAAGTTGCGAATGTTGGAGGCATGCCTTAGCGTCTTGACGAGTTCTGTTTCAAGCTCCTGGACCGTCTGTGGACCGTCTTGCCGTTGTGCCTGGGACCAGCCGCCCGTCGAAGCACCTTTTGGTGAGAGGACCTTTTCTTTGGCTCGCTGCCAGACCGGATCGACAGGTTCTTCGTCCTTCTCGCCTTGATCCTGCGATCGGGGCGGAGCGGAGATGGGAAAATGTACTTCCGCGAAGAAAATTGCACCATAGTCCTGAATATAGAGCGCTTCGATTGCTCGACTGCCTTGATCAAAGAAATTCCCATAGTCAGCAAAGACGCCGTGGATCAGGCGCGGCCCATCGCGGAGCTTCTCGTCCAAGATATGCAGCATGACCTGCATGTCTTCGGTTGTTGCCGTGAACTCCTCGGCCTTAACCTCCGTGGTGGGAATAACCAGAATGCGCAGCCTCTCCTTGCGTTCAACTGTTGATGGACGTGTCACAGTGACTCTCGGTGGCCGAGCTAATGTACGCGGGCGTTTCGGCGTTTCGGGCACGCCATCTCTCACGTTCGTGGTGACATGAGTAAAGGACTTGCTCGGCGGCTGGAACACAAAGCCTTCCTTTTCCAGCGTGATTTCACCGCTCCAGCCGTAGGGCACCTCCACGCTGTACCTACCCTCAGAGTTGGTCGTGTCAGAGCCGCCACCATTGTTTGCCGAGACTCGCACGCCCTCGATCGGCGTTCCACCGACTATTATTTCGCCGGTTATGGTCAACATCTGCATCTCAGCAGAATAGTCCTGATTCGTGCAATCCTTAACAACCTTCGCATACATCCGGCTGGGCGGCGAGAAAACGTAACCTTCTTTGCGCGGGGTAACTGTGCCGCTCCAGCCATATTCAACGGCGGCACTATAATGGCCCTGTTCATCGGTCACAGGATTCCCCGGCAAGCCTTGCATCGCCGTTCCCGGCACTTTCGTCGTGCCGGAAATGGTGAAGGTTTCGCTCGTCTTTTTGGTGGCAAAACCTGTCGTTGCCGTGCCCAAGATGGTCAGCGTGAGAATCGTTCGACTAAGAGATTTCATTGCTCAATCCTTTCATATCAGTGTTTTTTGTGTAACAGATTTGGAATCAGCTAATTCTCATTTCTCGGCTGCATTTCGCCTGCCTGCGCAACCAAGGCTTCCAATGCACCGCCAAGCTCGGTCTTGTCCTCCAGTCGGTTCAATTCTATTTGCTCCAGAGCCTCTCTGACTCGGATACGGTCGCGCAATCGCGCTGCTTCGATTAGTTGAATCAGTTCCCTCAATCGCTGGTCCGTCATGGTCGCCGAAGCCGCTAAAGTCTGCGAAGCAAATTCAGCCAAATCGCGACGAACCTGCTGATGCAGCTCGTCTTTGAGCTGAACACACCTAATTTCCAAAAGAGATTGCCATTGTCGATTCATCTGGTCGAGCAGCTCTGCGCGCAGTTGTTCCACGTCCACCGCCGGTGGCGCAAACATGCGACCGGCAAGAAAACCGGCACAAATCAGCAGTACCGCAGCGGCGGCGAATCTCAGAAACGAGCCACCATTGAGCAGATGCTGTCGCGTGCTGTTTGTACGTTGCTGCCCTAATCCTCCACCTGCGAGCGCATCACGAACGCGTTGGATAGCACGGCGTCGTACTTCGGCAGCAGGTTCTATCTGCGAGAGAGCTTTCAGACGACGATGAATCTCGTTCTCGTCAATGTTCGACATCGTTTGCCTCCTTTGAAGAAGACGGTGGTTGATTGCTTCGTAGTATTTCACGAAGACGACCGAGAGCTCTTGAACACAGCGCCCGGACATGGTGCGGAGTCTTTCCTATCTGTTCGGCAATAAATTCGTAAGATTCCTGCTGGATGTACCGCATGACGAGAACCTCGCGGGATACATCGTTTAGCCGGCCCATCCCATCAAGGACCTCCTCAAGCTGTTCGTTGTGTATCAGCCCATCCAGAGGTGACCTTTCGCCCGATGCAGGCTCGCGGACCCGCTCGAGAGACACAGACGTATGTTTTTGCTCTCGCCGCCAGTCAAACGCCAGATTGATAGCCGCTCTGCAAGCGTAGGCGTACCAGTTTTCTACGGCCTCGGGGTCTGGCACGTTACTGAGTTTAATAAACAATTCCTGCATCAGCTCCTCGGCAACATCCTGGCGCAACGTCATCCTGGTCAAGAGCGCGTACAGACTCGCTCCCGACGTCTCCAGCAGTTCCAAAAGCTCTGTCTGCCGGTTTCTCAAAAAAGCTCCTCGGATTCGCGCTTCACATTTTACCATTATAGACGCGGAACGTATGGCCGGCGCAACCTCTTTGACGGATAAAATCCGGGCGGCCGCCCTCAACGCGCACAGAAGAGGCCGAGCTTTCTGCTCGGCCTCTGGGACAAGCACCGCCTTTGCCGGCAGACCTACTTCGGCAGGTTCTGCGGCTCTACATCTTTTGTGCTCAGGTCGCCGTAAATGACACGATAGGTCGGCGAACCTGCCGGACGGTACCAGAAGATGGGTTTGCTGGTGTCTCCGAATGTCGCATCCTGCCCGCTATAGTGCCAGTCGCTCTCGGCGGGCAACGAATCGACGAACGGAAAGCCGTGAGTCATGTCGATCATGGTTTGCTGCAACTGCATCATGTTTTCCATGGACGGCTCGATGCCCTTTTCCTTCATCTTTTCGCGCTGATATTGGACAAATTCGTTCACCGCGCTTCTGTGCAGCTTCGATGGGAATTTACCGTCCATGTGTTCGGCCCAGATACGGAACGACTCGATCAAATCTTCTTCCGTCGGCTCGGAAACATCTTTCCGAAGGGTGTTCACGGTATAGTCCGGCGGCACGTCCAGACGGAACAGCTCTTTGTTCAATTCCACATCGAACACGATGTCGCTCATCGTGAGGGTCAAGGGCGGCTGTGAGATTTCGATTCGTATGGGAACCTTGGTTTTAGCATCGGCCCAGACGGTGCCGTCCAAGCCCGGTTTTTCAACGTGGTACCCAATAGCTGTCCGGCCCTCGATCTGGCTTTCTCCCAGAAATTGGACGGATTCATCATCGAGGGGCTGAGCGTTCAAAATGCGTTGTCTGATGTCCTGAAAGAAGTTCAGGCTGCCCGGCTCTTCGGGAACATTGATGAGGTCCAGGACAACCGCCTGGTTGAGCTTCGGCAGCAGAGTGACCATCTTGCCCTGCTGGAGGTCCACAATGACCGTTCCGCCGCCCGGCTGCGTGTGGCGCATGCGGCCCGGTTCCATGAACATTCCTTCATATTCCTGGGTCGGTACACCCTCGCCCTCGATCATAACCTTGAACGTGGCGGTCCGCGCGGTAAGAAACGGCTTAATAATGTCGCCAAAAGCGACAGTTTCGATGGACCGCCCGAAATGATGGATACCGCATATTGCCGCAATGATTATCGCCGCGGCCACGGCTGACTTTGTGATTGGACTTTTCATAATGATTCTCCATAGCTGGACAGCGCGGGCTGTCGATTGGAGCCGATGTCTGGGAAAACCGTTCAAGAGCTGCTTTTTCAGCGCATCGCGATGCTTCTCGTCCGGAGCATCAAAGCCAATATCCTTCACGAACTCCTGGATATATTTCTCGTTCTCATTCATGATACTAACCCTCTGCTATTCATACCAGCATCAAGCTTCTTGCGCAGTCTTGCGGTAGCGCGAGACAGCCAAGTGCGCACGGTAGAGGGATTCTTTCCCAAACACGCGGCTATTTCGGTCAACTTCATATTCTCAAAAAAACGCAAGGTGATGACAGTCTGGTACTTTGGCTTTAAGCTCAAAAGGGCCTGCTTCAAGAGGGCCTTTTTCTCAAGCAGGTCATCATCGGCACCAATGACAAAGACGGATTCCAGCCGAGCATTTCTTACAATCTTTTGCGTTGCGTCCGCCCTTCTTCGGGCATCGCGAAGGTAATCGTTGACGGCGTTGGTGGCGATGCGAAGCAGCCAGCTTCGAAAATCAGTCGTCTTTCCATCAAAAGAGCTCAAGTTATGCATAACTTTAGAGAAAACAGTTGACGTTACATCTTCCGCCGAGTGGCGATCAAACAACCGGCGTATGCAATAGTGAAATACATCGTCGTAATGTGCCAGATAGAGCTGTGCGAAGGCGTCCGGATCGCTGCAAGCCCTTTGTACAAGACTACGTTTTTCGTCTTCACTAAAGCCCAAGGTTGTTTGCCTCTGTGTCCGTTTTGTGCCAATTCCAACTGTCATCCCCATTATAAACGGATAGAGACAGGAAATCGTCCCACAAAAAATTCAGGAAAACTTGAAAGACCGGGTCCACCATCGCCCCGATATGGACCAACCATCGTACCAGCATTAAGCGGCTGGGCAGTCGTTTTTTGCGAGAAAAATAAACTGAACCGGGACAGCGCACACAACAAGGCCGAGCCAAAGAGCCCGGCCTTTTTGACTCTATCGCTGGGTTATTGCTCCTACGGCTGCTCAAGATTCGCTAATTCTTCGGCAGTAGCATTCCCGACTGACAGGTCACCGAAGACAACACGATACTCGTTATCCGAAATCTTCCATCGCATCAGCACGGCATCGGCGTCATCAGGCCCAACCGTCTCGCCGTAATACGCCGGCTGCTTTTTATCCTGCACGAGCATCATATAGAAGAAACCAGGAGACTGAAGCGGCTTTGTTACCTGCATCGTCTTCATCATCAACTCATCCGTATCCAGCTCGCCGGCCTGTGGTATTTTTTCCGCTATCTTCTCGAGCGCATCTTTGTTGGTCATGCAAGCCATGGCTTCCTGAGCAAGCTCCATCATGCTCAGCTTCTTCGGGTAGCTTCCGGAGAGCTCGGCAAACAACCTCAATCCTTCGATAAGGCCCTCTTCGCTGATCTTCGGCATCTCCATCCCGGTGGCCATAGGCTCGAAATCGTCGGGTATGACCGGCTTGAATTCGTCTGCGGTAACCGGGAGATCCCAGTTAAACTCAGAGACGACGCAATGGACCTGCATCTGATCGCCCGTCTTGAATTCCATCTCGGAGCGAACCGGCAGCCAACGCTCGGCATCGACCCAGAGCGTAAGCGTGACATTTTCGGCCACGCCGCCGATTACAGTCGGATCGGTTGTCTGGAAGCCGTCGACCTGGACGCCGTCAACAACGGATCGGCCCAGCTCGGTATATTCACTACCCATCATCCGCTTTATGATTTCTCTCGGGTCGTTGTTCTCCTGCTTCATCCTGGTAAGCAAATTGTCGTCCAGTTCCATACGCGTATATTTTTTCTTATCCGGCATCAAGGTAACGGCTATTCCCTCGTGAGGAATGATATAGGCCGTGTGGGTGCTTTTCTGACCGGTATTGCCATCGACGGCAATCGTCTCCGATTTTATGCCGAAGTCCGTAGAAATGATCATGGTGGTTTCCATATCCATATCCATGGCGGGCATAATCGGCCCCATAGAGCCGCTCATCTTCATATTCATCTTGTACATGAACGCCCGGACATGCTCAATCTTTGCAAGGACATCGGCCAATACAACACCTTGTTTGCTGTCCAGCAGTGGCCAGCCTGCAAGTACGACCACAAAAATTACCGCCGCAGCCACAAGTTTCGTTATTGAGCTTCTCATAATAATTCTCCGTATAACCGGCTGCTGTACAGCCGGAGCAGTCTTGTTCAATTCAGCCAATGTTGTTGAGATGTCATCGTGGACCCTCCTGTCGAATTCGGGACGAGGGGCCACACGCAACCTTTCCATTAATTCGCGTATTTCATCTGTCGGTCTCATCGTCTCACCTCGCCATTAAGCATTGACCGCAGTTTATCTACCGCATTGCGGTACCGGTATAGTGCAGCATTGGTGGAGACCCCTTGTTGTTTCGCAATCTCTCTGAGCCTCATTTGACCACATACGCGAAGAACCAAGGCTTCTCTTTCCAGATACGGAAGTTGTGCCAGAGCTTGGTTCAGGCGATGACGTTCCTCGTCGAAGATGGCCGCGTCGTCGGGCTTATCGTAGTCTGTGGCGATGGGGTCAACCTGGTCCAGATCGAGGTTTGGATGTCGTCGGTGCGTCCTTTTGATGTTGCGTACGGCATTCACCACACAGATTATCAGATAGCCTTTGAGGCTGCCCGTGAGCTTGAGCCTGCCGGAAGACTTCAAAAGGGAGGCGAACACGTCGTGGACCACGTCCTCTGCCGCCGCTAGGTCGCTCAGTAACGCAGTTGCCAGACTTAGCAGATCAGTCCTGTATTTGTCATAGATCTCGTGCAGGACTTCGGCCCTGCCATGATTGAATCGCCAAATTAGCACTTTGTCTTCTAACATCAACGAGTAGCTCTCCTGAGCACGGACAATCGATTGTCATAATATATAACACCGGCACCGGGTACTTTTTCAGACGAAAAATGATTTTTTTTGTAGATGGTGGCCTCTCAAGTCAGGAAAACAGGCTTGCGGATGATTCTGTGGCGCACAGAAAAGGCAGAACTGGAGCGTATGACAAAGACCGCAGCCACGCCGAAAAGAAACTCTAAAATCGAGCGCGTACTCCGTTCCCATAGATTTCTCTAAAGTGCACAGGACTTTCCCAAGGATACTTTTGCACAAAATTTACATCTTATTTTGTAATAGAGCGCTTGAAATTACGTCTATTATGGTGAGTAAAGGACATGATATCAGATGTGGGTGCGGTACAGTCTCGAGAAATATAGCCATGGAGCAAAATCGTTTTCTAAAGCCGGCAGGGACCCACAATGGCTCGGTAAAAACGGACCTTGCGCTGACTGTGATCGAAAAGAAGCGAAAAGAGCTAATAGACACAATCGTTCCGGGCCAACTTCTTTGCGTGGGCAAAGTATATCTGAAAACACACGATGGGCTTGTCAGGATACGGTGATAGAAGAAATGGTGAGACGCTCGTCTCGGCCAGGCTACGCTGGGACGAGCGAAGGCCAAACCGTAGCCGCGAGCCTCGCCCTACTTAACTTCCGCGCGATCCAGACAGCGCATCCGCTAATACGCCAAGCAGGCCGAGCCAACCGACCCGGCCTGCTGAACAATCACCACGACGTTGTTTCATTACTACCCATCAAGCGCTATTACTGCTCTGTCTGGGCCGCACAGATCGCTGCAACTTCATCGGCGCTCAGACCGTAATTATAAATGCGAACGTCGTCAATTAGGCCCTTCCAGAAGCGCTGGGGTTTTTCCAGGTTCTCGCCAATGTAGACCGGGTATTCATTCATCTTGATGGACCCTTTGACCTCGGCTGCGACGTCCAGCTTTCCGTCGACATACAGACAGAGCTGGGAGCCGTTATATGTGCCGACGGCCTGATGCCACTGACCGTCGTTGACGTCTGCCTTACCGTAGATACCACCCCACCTGTTGTTGGGGACAAGCAACCCCGTGCCTGCGAATTCAAGCGTATTGGTGCCGGCGTTTCTTTGCAGCCTCCAGGAGCTATCTCCCTTGGCTACTATCGTTTGCCAGTCCCTATCGAAGACATCGACCTTTATCCAGGCTGAAACTGTGATTTGGTTTGTAATGTTGAATTTCGGGTCTGGCCCCACGTTCACATAGTCGCCATCGCCGTCGAAGGCCAGCGCACCCGCCGCTATTCCATCGACCCAGGTCGGGTCTCCCACAAGCCTGCCATTCAGGCCGTTACCGCTCGAATCGGCCGCCATACCACCGGAGCCGTCGTCTAACTTCCACCAGCCGACGAGGCCACCGGGGCTGAAGCTCCATACATCTCCGACCGCAACCGAACCATCAGGCTGAACCTCATCAACACGCCAGCAGTACGTGGTGCCCCGCTCCAAGGCGGGCAGTTCTACCGAGCACGCATCCGACACCTCCGCCAGCAGCGGCAGCTCGTCAGGGTTAGTGCCAAAATACACTTTGTGCTCGGTGACATACGCGCCGGGCATCCAGCTTAGCTTCATCCCGTCCAGCGGCGTACCTACGGTCCCATCGGCGGGCTGGGGCTTGATCGCCTTGGGCTTGTCGTTAAGCGGCGCTGCCTCGAGCTTAGCTAATTCCTCCGGCGTCGCCTCGCCCACACTCAAATCTCCAAAGATTAGCTGGAAATTGCCATTACCCAGCTTCCAACGCATCAGCACGGCGTGCGGAAATTCGGCCGTGACCTTGTCACCGTAGTAAGCCGGCTCATTGCCGTCCTGCACCATGGAAGCATAGGTCATACCGATTGTCTGTAGCTTCATGACCTTTGACATGACTTCTTTGCTTGGCCCCTCCGAGGAGGGCTGACCGGCCAACTTCAGTCGTAACGCTTCGGCGAATTCCCCCATCACCGTCATTCCCGTCAGGCTGCTGGGATACCGGCCCTCGGCGATCTCCGCAAAGAACCCAAGCGCCTCAACAAACTCCTCGGCGTACTTTCCTGTACTGCCAAATTCTGTCTCGGCTAACAATTCGTAGTCCTCAGGGATGTTGGGCTCAAGCTCGGCGGCGTCGATGGTCACGTCCCACTGGTAGTTGTCCATCACCATATCCATCAGGACTTCGCCGTTATTTGCCGAGGCTTTCACCGTCATGAGCACGGGCAGGTCGGTCTCGACGTCGCACCAAAGCCGAAGTACAAATTCGTCAAACATGCCGCCGCCTCTAAAGGACATGTTGGGGTCGGTTACTTCGATACCCTCGACCTCAACACCATCGATGGTGTCGCGTCCAAGCTCGGTGTAATCGTACTTCATCATCTCTTTGAGCGTCGTCCTGGGATCGCCGTTTTCCTTCTCCATCTGTGCCAGCAGCTCATCGGTGAGTTTCAATTTGATGTATTTCTTCTGCTTCGGAAGCACCGTCACAATCGCGCCTTCGTCAAACAGAACGTAGCTGTTGGTCTTGATTTCTTCATTCTCTACACAGGTGCAGGAATCGATGCAAAAGCCGCGGTCGTACGCCATCTTGGCTTTCATCTCAATATCCACGGGCTGGTCTCCGGGCACTCCCGGCAAGCCTTTCATGGTGGCGGTCATGCGATACACAACGGTCTTTATCTGCTCGACGTGCTCGACCAATTCGCCCCAGGCGACACCGCTCTTGCCGTTGCCGACAATGTTCAGCCCAATAAGCACGGCTATGATAATCGCCGCCGCTGCGGCTAATTTCGCGAACTGACTTCTCATGATATGCTCCCATATCAGATGATGCGTCGGCGTTTTCGATTGCACCATGGTGTTGCTGAATTCCCTTGCGGTCTGCTCCGCGATTTCGCGGGCCTCCGCCGGCACATCCTCTCTGCCTAATAGGTTCAAGATTTCTTCAATTCTTTCGTTGTTCATTGCTTTACTCGTTCTATGCTGAAGTGGCCAATCTGCTTTTCAGGGTCGCCAGGGCCTTAGATACATGCGACCTTGCTCCAGCTTCCGTGCAAGACAATTTGTCAGCAATACCGTGATAATCCTCTTGCTCCAAGTACCGCATCACAATGGCTTTTGCCTGCTTAGCTGGGAGCCGGCAGATCTCTCGTCGCACCATCGTGACCAGCTCTTCTCTGTCAACCGCATCATCAGGGCCTTTTGCCAAGGCGATTTGGTTTCGAATCAACTCACCATCTTTGCCCATTCGATTGCGCCAGGCCTTGGAGTTGGCAGACAGAGCTATCCTGTAGATGTACGCGTGTGCTTTTTTGCCGTGAAGCTTGCCCACGTGCTGCCACATGCCCAACAGGGCGTACTGCATCGCCTCGGTGAATAGCTCCCTGTCACCAGTGAGCTTCCAGAGCACCGACGCCAGAAACCCGGCATACGTGGCTCTGGCTCGTTCAAATATCTCTGCTTGCCTGGAGAACTTCATCTGCTATGCTCTAATACTCCTTCTGTTGCTCAGACCCCTCGCCTGCGCTCGGGGCGGCGTCTGCCGGTAAGCCTGAACATGTTCAGCTTCTACACAATAATAACCACGGAGAGTGAATTCTGTGTAAAATTTTTTCCAAAGGCGCGGCAATTGGTGTGAAGTGAGGTTTCGTCGGCTGAGTTTTGCAAGTTACGCGGGTGAAATCTCGCACTGGCGAGCTTGCCGAGCTCTGAGCATGACCTGAAGTCCGAGCAATCCCGAGAATAGGTAGCCCAGCGGCACCAATTTCAACACCACGTGTGTGCCGAAGCGCTCCGCTATCGGCAGGGCGGCCATAAACACAATATTGGCCAGCGCCCACGTTCCCCCCACCATAAAGGCCATCCGAAGCCCGAGTGTCGGGCCTGTGGCACGCCGGGCCAGGGTAATCATCAGTATATAGGCTGCAATGGAGCAAAAGCCCCCGCCGAACAGCAGCCATACCGCCGGGCGCCGCTCTATCAGCAGCAGATACGCCAGCAGGAACGCGGGGACAAGAGAAAGGGCCGCAATCGAGGACGGAAGTTCGCCTTTTCTGTGGGCGATGCCTGCCCAGACAAACGAGCCTAACGCTCCTCCCAGACCAAACATGGTAGCGGAAAAGCCGCCGAAGGTAAGCTCAAAACCGAGCTCGTTCAGCCGAGTGGGCAAGAGTGACACCAGGATGGTCGTAGAAATAGCTGCGGGTATAGCCATCGCTATGATGGACCAGAACGAGACCGGGTTCTGAGCCGAGCTGGTTCGGTCTGGCCTGTTGCTCTTGGGTTCGACAGCCAGGCGTACTTTCAACAGCCCTACCATTAAGACGATGGCCACGGGACAGGCTGCAAGCCAGTACAAGCCCTGCAGACCAAAACGGGACACCAGAACCGTGGAGATGATCCCGCCACACGCAAACCCCACAAAACCGCCGGCCATGAAAACCGCCGTGCTGATTGCAGGCGGAATCAGCGCGAGCGAATGAACGGCCCGCAACCCTTCCGGATGCGCCACCGCGATCCCGAACCCGCTGACGACGGCCAGTGCAACCATCGCTGAAAAGCCGCCCGCTCTGGGCAAGGCCCCCAGCAGGCATATACTCGCCGCCAAGATCAGTCCCAGATGCATAAACAGCGGCTTGGTCTTGTCCGCCCGCAGATGACCGGTCACCAGTTGAGCGCCGTTGCCGGTCATCACAAGCACCACGAGAACAAAGCCGGCGAGGGACAGACTCAATCTGAACTCCTGCCGCATAGCCGGAAGGATCGAGGGCAGCATATTGCTGAACATGTCAACCAGGAAGTGCACTGCCGAAAGCACCAATAGCTGCAGCCACTGAAATGTAATCACTCTCCTGTCCAACTGTTAGCTCATTGGTGCTTCGAACTTCTTGCCCGTTAGTCGTTCATAAGCCTCGATGTATTTTTCGCTGGTCTTCTGGACGATATCAGCGGGCAGCTCCACGCCCGGGCCTGATTTGTCGAAATGGATACTCTCCAGATAGTTTCGTACGAATTGCTTATCGAAGCTCTCCTGGTCTCTGCCTGGTTCATACTTGTCGGCAGGCCAAAACCGCGAAGAGTCCGGTGTCAAAACTTCATCAATCAAAATAATCTTACCGTCGGTGACGCCCCACTCGAACTTGGTATCGGCCAGGATGAGTCCTTTGCTCTCGGCATAGGAACCGGCCTTTTTGAAGATCTCTATGCTCTTATCACGGACGTACACAGCAGACTTTTGGCCTATGATATTTACACATTGCTCGAAGCTGATATTCTCATCGTGTGTTCCTCTCTCGGCCTTGGTTGCCGGCGTAAAGACCGGCCGGATCAGCTTGTCGCACTGTCTCAACCCGGACGGCAGTTTCTGCCCACAAATCGTGCCGCTGCTTTTGTATTCCTTCCAGCCGGAACCGGCCAGGTAACCGCGCACCACACACTCGACCGGCAGCACATCAACCTTCTTAACGAGCATGCTGCGGCCGGCCAAATCCTGCCCGTGATTACGAAACGGCTCGGGGAAATCCTCTACATCAGCACTGAGAAAGTGATGCTCCACCACATCGCTTAGAAAGTCAAACCAGAACAAGGAAATCTGCGTCAGGACCATTCCTTTGTACGGTATGCCGTTCGCCATCACCACGTCGAACGCGCTGATTCGGTCGGTGGCCACAATGAGCAGTTTGTCACCCAGGTCATAGATGTCTCGAACTTTGCCTCGCCCCGGCTCAACTTTCGCAACTTGTGTGTTCAAAACTGTCTGCATAATAGCGCCTCCGTTTCTTGCATTGAAGAATCGGACATCCGAAAAGTCGTTGTCATTTTCTGCCCATTCGACCGGGCACAGACGCAACGGTCGGTCCTTACTACCGTCGCGTCTCAGTCTAAGGTCCACGTACGCGAATACTTTTTCTTTGACTCGTTCGGTATCTTGTGTGTTCGGTAAGAGACCAATCAGCTTGTCCAAGAACCCGCGCTGCCTTATCCGCCTCAAGGCCGCTGTGAAGGTCACATCGTAGACCCATCCAAGCCGGCATAGCTTGATGTCATTGAGGGTATGCAAGCTGCTGTAGTCTACAAGCTCCCCTCGCAAAATGCTCTCGACCACCTCCGCAGAATAGCGCGGTTCATCAGGCAGCTCCAATTGCAGCATGGACTTTGCAGGATCATCGTGGTACTTCTCGTAGTATTCCGTGACCGTGTGCAGTATGTCTACCTTGTCGGCGTCGCGAATCAGTCTTGCAAAGAGCAAATGCTGGCCATCCAGGTCTGCCGGCAACTGTTTGCGCGCGTGATGCTCAATCGCCGTCTCGATAATGCTTTTCTCTATCGGGTCCACGCCCTGTAACACCTTTTCCTCTGCAAGCACCTCCAAGCCGAGCTTGGAATGGTCCACGCTTCGGCTGTCGTCGTACGTGCGATATCGGCTGAACTGCTCGAAGCGTCCGATGTCATGCAAGAGCGCTGTCAGTTCAGCTATCCGCTGCTGATTTACCAACAGCTCAAGTTGGTCGGCAAGGAAAAGTATCTCCTGACAGGTCCGCCACGTGTGTTGCTCTTTTATCTTGATACTGGAGTTTACAAATTCATCGTCGCCGAAAAAACCGGCTACGTAGTCGCGGAACCACGCCTTGATGTTCTCTACGTTTTCCTGCCTCACAATGTGAAACCCCAAAAGACAATCCAGCTACTACTGTAAGGCAACTGGCCGCATCTTGCCACTGACTTTTGAGAAAATTCGCGCAGCATATTCAAAAACAGCTCTTGTCCGACTATAATGATGCCGTGATTTCAGCGTAAGAGTGTTTGTTCCGGTAAAGGCACAAGGAGAGATACAGATGCCTACAGTCAAAGATGTGGTGGTGCGCAAGCCCACGGAGCAAGAGCAAAAAACGTGCAAGACCTGGCCGATTTGGACGTGTGAGGCCAGCACGTTCGATTGGGCATACACGGAGAAAGAGACCTGTCTGCTGCTTGAGGGCAAAGTCACGGTAACCGACGGCAAAGATTCGGTCAGCTTCGGCCCCGGCGACTTCGTGGTCTTCCCGCAGGACCTGGAGTGTACCTGGCAGGTCGCCGAGCCGGTCAAAAAGCACTACAACTTCGGATAAATGCGAATAATTAGCCCCCAGCATTGCTGGGGGTCTGCACTACACACCGAATTCGCCCGGCTCAAAATCGAGCTTGTGGCCCTGCTGCACCGCCTCGTTGACCTTCAACACAGTGACGGCAGTCTCATAGCCGACTTCGGCGGGACAGTTCAATTTCGCTTTGCCGCGAACCGCATTGAAGAAATTCTCCAACTGCGGCTGATGAAATTTCTTGTCCATCGTTACCAAAAGGTTGTATTTGGCCGGCTGGGGCGATGGAGTCCGGATTTGGCCGACCGATTCGGCTTGTTCATCTTGTTCCAATCCCTCTTCCTGCTCCAGATACCCTTTGTTCACCCACGGGGTCCATTCTTGTTCCTGTACCCAGTCCTCGCGGTAAACCGCGCAGCGGGATGCGGGCTCAGAGATAACCAGCGTCCCTTCATGTCCCAGAAAGCTCTCGAAGTAGCCCTGGCTGCTGTTGCTTGAAATCGTCTGGTAGAATGCGGTGACGGCGCCCTGGTCGGTCGCGTACTCGTATATGGCCATCACGGTGTCGTACCACTCGTGAGTCTTTTTGCTGTAGAAGTTGGTCCGGCCGCTGGCTATGACGGACGTGGGCCTGGCCTGCAGAAACCAGTTGTAGATGTCTATCTGATGGGAACCCAGGTCAACAATGGGACC
>Ga0180433_10002093_pt1 | contig 31905 bp, 28 predicted proteins | sample SS_ome_8_FD_132980 | JGI IMG/M metagenome (GOLD analysis project Ga0180433, IMG submission 132980) | Hypersaline lake sediment archaeal communities from the Salton Sea, California, USA - SS_1_D_1 metaG | ecosystem: Environmental > Aquatic > Non-marine Saline and Alkaline > Hypersaline >...
GTGGGGCTCCACTTACTTACACTTTTTCCGATCGCACCAGAAAGCGGGCCATTCTGTCTAACTTAAAAATCGTGTTAAACTCCATATTTTTACTGATCCAAATTTTTTTATTAATAACCGAGTCAGTAATAGCACCTCTATAAGCGAGGCCATCGAGTAGTGTGCGTATATTATCGCAGACCATTATGAAATCAGGCGATGATATCTGTGACTCAGTAAGGCTTATATCTCCATCATCGATGATGATTGCAAATTGGCCGCCTTTCGTTTTAACCTGAATATCCCGCTGCCAGCCCATTATGGCCTTCTTCACAGACTCATTTTTATTCATAACCTCAATAATGGCTTTTATTTCATTTAGGCCTTTTTGATATTGGTTTATGTCTTCTTCAGAGGCAGCAGGCAAAGGTGGCTCTTGAGGTTTTTCCCAATCAATCTCTGATTCCTGTAATCCCTTTTTATTTATCTGTTCCTGGGTCAATTCCGAAGTAGGAACGCAGAAAACATCAGTCATTTCGCCAATTCGATTGTCCCGGAATATAAGCTTTACCTCTGTTCCTTTCTTTATTATCCCAGGCACAAGAATGCCGGTTGTAGTATACAGATTGATACTAATTGCCGTATCAGCCCCTTTGAATATAACCCTTCCTCTTCCATACGGGGCCATATGTTGAAAAAGGGATGTGGCAAAATAGGTGATGGGTGGTGTGCTGTTCATAATACCTACCTGTTCCACCTCAACCAATTCTGTAGGTGCAAAGTTACAATCAGGGCAATGTGTTAGAAAAGGGGGCACCCTAACAATCCCGCATTCTATGCATTTACATCCTAAGAGTCGTTTTTCGTTTTTAAGTGCAAGAAAAAATGCCGAGAATTCCCCTTTTGTTCTCTTGTAAAAGGTAAACATGGCATCATTTGTAATCATGTAATCCTTGCCATCTATTGTCTCTATCCGTGATCCCACATATGGTATGTATATATCATCAATGACTTTTTTCTTTTCCATCATTTTTTTCTCCATTTTTTATTACATTTGTTGGCTAATGGATCTAACCATAACATACTGTAGATAATCATGTGAGCAATGCCTATGCCGCCTTAATCCTGTCGCTAAATGACTATCTCTATTCATGTTCTAAGATCATACATCCTGTGTATTGAGCAACAGTACTGCCGGTTCCATGAACCAGAGCCGTTTTCATGTTTCTATCTATCAGCTCATTTCTAGCTGACCAGGCGGACATGATATTACTTGCACCAACAGGATGACCACAGTACATCAAACCACCACATGGATTAACAATATATTTTCCACCTGGTGTCATGAGACCATCTTCCATTAATGAATCCGCTTGCCCTAATGGAACAAGTCCGAACTCAGCCATGCTGATCTCTAATTGATGCACAAAGGCATCGTGGAGTTCAATGATATCTATTGATTTTGTAGGATCTTCAATGCCTGCCATTTCATAGGCCCTATGGGACGCATAATAATCCGACATAATTCGGGACATCTCCTTTTGATTTTTACCGGCAAATGAATGCTCGTTGGATTCTCCAACGCCGGTTATCCATACAACAGGGGTCCCATTATTTTTTGAAATAGCCTTTGCCGTCTCTTCCTCGGCCATAATTAGTGTTGCTGCACCTTCACTATAAACGCAAATTTCAAGCTCCTTGAATGGGTAAACTATAAGGCGGGAGTTCATAACCTCCTCAGGCGTTACCTGGTCAAATTGTCTATGGGCATAGTTATTTTTTCTTGCCTGCCGGCTTAATTGGGCTGAGATTTGGGCTGTTATTTCCGCCTTCAGGTCCCCGGGATGCTCATCTAAGTAAGCGAGGACAACCTCTGCATAGCTGTCAGATGCTGTCCAGCCAATGCCTTGTTCGAAGAAACTATCCCCTGACCAGCCTATTGTCTTGATGACTTCCGGTGTGGCGGACATAGACGAGAAGTCAAAACAATCGGTTGCCTTCTCTACGCCTACTACAAGAGCGGTCTTAAATCGTCCGGCTGCAAGATATGCATGTGCTGCTGACATGGTGTAGACACCGGTTGCACCACCATTCGTTATGCGTATACCAAACTTGTTTTGCATGCCTAAAAGGCCGTGAATTGCATGCTCAGGAATAACTGTTCGTTGAAAGATATCATTGTAGATGCCGTAGAATGCTGCATCTACATCACCAATTTCTATCTTTGCATCTTTTACTGCCTCTCTTGTTGCCATCTGCGCTAATTCATAATATGTTTTTTCTCTCCATGTCCCCTTAAAAGGGGTAACTGCTGCACCGACAATGCCTACTTTTTTTGACATTATTTACTCCTTCTATTTGCATTATGACTCTTTTTGATCTGCTATTTAGCCATTTTCCCTTTAAGAATTTTGTGTTTTCTCCGTATGCATCTTACGGAGCTCGCTTCTCAAGATTTTTCCAGATTTTGTCCGGGGCATCTCTTGTACAAATTCTATCTCCCTTGGGTATGCTTGTGCCTCAAGCTTTGTTTTGACATACTCCTTAATATTATCCTCAAGTACCTTGTCCACTTTTACGCCATCTTTAGGCATAATAAAGGCCTTTATGATCTCGCCTCTTAGTTTATCTGGAACACCTATGACACCTACCAATGCAACGGCCTCATGTTTCATCAAACAATCTTCTATCTCTCCTGGCCCAATTCTGAAGCCGCCGCTTTCTATAATATCATCCTCTCTTCCAGTGAATCGAAAATATCCATTCTCATCTTTTGTTCCAAAGTCTCCTGTCCGCATCCAATCCCCTATAAATCTCTCCTTGGTGGCTTTTTCGTTTTTCCAGTATTCTAAAAACATAACAGGATCTGGGCATTTAACGGCAATTTCTCCTAATTCGCCAGGCTTAACTACTTCCCCTTTTTCATCGATTACCTCTACAATATGCCCTGGAACTGCTTTACCTATTGACCCGTGAACGATTTTCATGACCTCAGAGCAATACCCAATTACTAAATCGCATTCTGTTTGGCCGTATTGCTCATTGAGTTCAACACCAAAAGAATTCTTGGACCATTCAGCAAGCTCTTCCCCCAACGTTTCACCACCTACTGTTATTGACCTTAATCTAAGATTATATTTTTCTTTGGGATTCTTCACGGCATGCATCATCATGCGTAATACCGTAGGGACGGCCATCAAGTTTCTTACGCCATATTTATCCATAATATAAAAGGCTTCTTCAGGATCAAATTTTCTAGCCCTGTAGGCAAGCATAGGTATGCCGTGATGAAGGGTAGGGAACAATGCATCGTATGATCCACCAATATATGCCCAATCAAGAGGTGTCCACATCAAATCTCCCTCCTTTGGGAATAAATTATGATAAAATTCAAATCCTGGAAGAATTCCCAGTAGTATCTGGTGGCCGTGCAGGGTACCTTTAGGTGGCCCTGTAGTGCCTGAGGTATATATTATAAGAGCTGGGTCCTCAGGTTTAGTTAAGACAGGATTGAAAGAGCGACTCCCTTTCTCGAGGCTTTGCCAGAAGTCATCCACGTTATCCATTCCTTCCGAATTCACGACCATAATCATCTGCAAGTTTGGGAGGCGGTCCTTGATATTCAGGACCTTTGTCACATTTTCGTTGTCAGTAATAACTACCTTTGATTCGCTGTTTTCAAGGCGGTATTCAATAGCTTCAGGTCCGAACAACGGGAGAAGCGGCACGGCAATAGCCCCCAGTTTATAAATAGCAATGTGAGCTAATAGGGTCTCCGGGCAGGGTGGTAATAAAATGCCTACCCTTTCAAGCTTTTCTACTCCCTTCGCTCTAAGAGTATTAGCTAATTGGTTAGATAAATTTTTAAGCTCCCAGAAGGTATATTTATGGTCTTTCCCATCTTTATCTATATAAATCAGGGCCAATCTGTATTTTTCATTTGCCCATTTGTCGCATACATCCACGCCTATGTTGTAATATTCAGGGATTTCCCATGTGAAATTTTTATAAACCTCCTCATAGGTTCTGCCTTTTAACATGTGTACCTCCTTTATAAAATTAGTACAAGCCGAGTCCTGTGCGATGTTCTAAGGGTTATTTTTTAGGACTTTTGTGGAGTGTCTAACAGCTTTTAATCCTTTTTCATCTCAGCCAATCTTTTTTCTACAAATGCTTTTTGATTGTTTGAACTCCCACAAATTAACAAGTGATCAGCCTCTATCTCCAATATTTCTTCAAAACTTGAGTGAAGGCCTTGATCTATTGCTATTCGGGAAAGCCTGAGTGAAAGAGGTGATCTTTCTCCAATCTTTCTGCACATTTTAAATGTCTCTTCCATAAGCATCTCATTTGGCACTACCTTATTTACCAGGCCGATTCGTAAGGCCTCCTCGGCATTGATAAATTCGCCAGTAAAGACTAATTCCTTGGCTTTTCCAAGGCCGACAATTTGGGATATCAGCTTTGTTCCTGACTGTGTAACGGTAAGTCCAACTCCGGTTTCTGGGAAACCAAACTTTGCATCTTCGGCTGCTATGCGAATATCCGCGCTTAATGCAAACTCCAAGCCACCGCCCAAGGCATAGCCATTTATAGAAGCTATGAGAGGCTTATTTAGTCTGAGGGTCAGTCTCTGAATATCTTGAAGTCTGTCTGTTTCTTTCACCCATTGCTCAAAGCTTTTTCCGGCAGAGGTCTCCTTGAGGTCTTCGCCTGCACAAAACGATCTTCCAGTACCGGTCATTACTATTGTGCAAGCCTTCTCGTCTTCCCTTGCTACTATTAATTGTTTAATAAAATCATCTAAAAGATCACCGTTGATAGCATTAAGGCGGTGGGGTCTGTTAAATGTGATAATTCCTATGGCACCCTCTCGGCTGTAAAGAACTGATTCTTCTTTCATGTACAATATCCTCCGTTTTTTATAATTATTATAAGAATAGGTTTACTAGTACCAAGGCGAATTCAGGTATGTATGTTACTGCTAATATTACAGGTAAGGCCCCAAATATCATGAAGTATGAGGCTGGTTTTACATATTCGTTTAGCGGAAGATTACCTCCTATCAACCCAGCGAGGTAAAGCATGGGGGCACAGGGCGGTGTAATGTTTCCAAGCGAAAGGTTTGTGACTGAGATAGCCGCAAAATGGATTGGATCGATACCTATTGATTTGGCTATGGGCAGAAGGAGAGCTGCGGATAGGATATTGCCGGAGACATCATCAACAAGCATTCCCATTAAAATGAGAATAATATTTAGCATAAGTAAAACAAGCCATTTATTGGTTGTAAATTTGAATATTAAACTTGTCAGCTGCTGGGGAACTTGATAGGTAACCATAATCCGACTGACCATCAGGATAAAGAACAGCAGAATCATAACTACACCAGATGTGATCATGGAATTCTTTATATTAAGGCTCATTCCTTTAAATGTCATTGTTTTGTAAAGAAGGAATCCCACAATCACTGCATATAAGGCAGACATTCCAGCTGCTTCGGTGGGCGTAAATATTCCACCATAAATACCGCCTAATACCAAAACAGGCATAAATAGAGCGAACCCGGCATGTTTTGTAGAACGCCCAATTTCCCCGATTGTATTTCGAAAACTCTGCCTTTGAGTTACTTTTACCTTTTCCATTTTGCTGCTTATAATCAAGTTGATTATGCAATATGCCGTCATCATTAAGACACCAGGTATGAGGGTACTTAAAAAGGCTGCAAGGATGGATATCTGTGCCGTCATAGCGAAGACTATCATTGGTATGCTTGGGGGGATAAGCAAGGCTAACATAGAGGAGGCTGCTACAAGACCGGTAGAGTACCCTCTGTCGTAGCCCTGTTCAACCATTTCAGGAATTATAACTGAACCAATAGCCGCAATAGCTGCCGAAGCTGAACCGGAGATTGCCCCAAATATGGTACAGCTAACCACACATACCATGCCAAGACCTCCTTTGATTCTGCCCAAAAAAGACATGGTAAATTCTATGAGTCTTTTCGAAATATCAGCATCTCGCATGAGCCCTCCAGCCATAATGAATAGAGGAAGGGCTAAGAGCGTATAGGACTCAAGGTTTCGAAAGGCGGAAGGTATTGCAAATCGTGGGTCCAGGCCAGTTATGAAAAGCATGGCAAAGCCACCCAGCCCAAAGGAAAAGCCAACCGGTACTCCAAGAAGCATTATAATTACAACAAAGCCCATTATAAATAAAACAAGTGTCATACCTCACCTCCCATTTCTGTTGATTGGGTAATCGCCCTTTGGAGGTATTTAATAAAATTTGCAATGCTGTAAATAGTCATAAATAGTGCCCCAAAAAGCATGCTTCCAACGCTTATTATTCTTGGCCACCAAAGACCAGTAGTTTTTTCCCCTGTCCCGTATAACCAGATATTATATTTGGCAGAGTGATAGAGAAATAATACGCAAAGGAGGAGACTTAAGCCCCAGGTAATTATTTTTATGATGGATTTAGAGCGGGACGTATTGAACAGTAACCCGGCCACATCACCTTGCACATGAGAATCCTGCTTGATTCCAAATATAGCACCCAGAAAGTATACCCATACGGCTATTAGTCTGGAGAATTCTTCTAGGCCGAACAAAGGAGCTTTAAATACGTAGCGAAGTAAAACTTGAAGAACTACTGTGAGGGTTATAAGTGATCCTCCTATTACAATTAGTACAGTACCACTTTGATCAAAAATGGTGTCTATATGGCAGCAAATCTTCTTAAATGTTTCCCACATAATTTGAACCCCCTAACGTTGTTGATGGAAGAGGGCCGGGAGGCCCTCTTCCAGTGTGAGTCTAAAGACATGAATAAATAGATGAAATCTGCCACTATATGTTAGTCGGATATTTTTGTTGCATAGTTTTTGATTTTACCCATTAGAATAGAGCCGAGAAGCTCTTCCTGGATTTTTGGCCATGCCTCTTTGCGAACTACTTTTGCGCTTGCTTCCCACTCCTCTTGTGTAATTTCATAGACATTCACGCCGGCAGCTTTCAGTTTATTCTTAAATTCTGTCTCGTCTTTTTCAGCTGCTATAGCCTGGTCAATCATTACCTTGTCAGCCGCAGTAGTAAGAATTTCTTGATCTTCTGGCGGCAGACTATCATAGAGCTCTTTATTCATGGTTAAGAACCAGTACTCAAAGGCATCACGAGTTGCTACCCAATAGTTAAGCGCATCCCTCATTACATAAGCCTCTACTGCCGGGCATGCAGAGCGAGCATCCACAATGCCGGTCTGCAAGGCAGTGAAGGTTTCTGAATAGGCGATAGGTGTGGAGATAAATCCTAATGTTGGAATGTATACCTCGAAGATTCTTATAGGAGGTACCCGCATTTTTATGCCCTGGAAGTCAGCAGGGATTTTGCATACATCTTTTACTCTTTTTGTAAACGCCATGCCATCCCACGCATTAAGGTAAATTCCAAGAACCTTAAGCCCAATTGTTGAATACAGTTCATCAAAGATCTCGGGAAGCCATCCCTCGGAACCAATAGCGGCTCTTGCTTCATCCCAGGTTGCAAAAAGGTATGGCATAAAAATAAGATTGGTCCTCGGATCGTAGGATGTAGAACCGGCATTTAAGCCAAATTCCAAAGTGCCCATACGGTTTGCCTCTATCTGTTCCATCCAATCGCCCAATGCACCTGAAGGAAAATAGGTCATCTTCATTCTACCGCCGGATTTTTCCTCAACTAATTTGGCGTATTGTTTACAGCGTGCAGCAGCAGGGTGGTCTTCAGCTATACCCTGGCTTATTTTCCACTTGTAGGTTTTACCCTTTGCGTCTACTGGTGTTACAACCATTGCCAGTCCAATAATAGCGACTATAGAAATGAAAATAATCATTCTTGCCTTACCAAAAAAAATTGTCATCTTTACCCCCTTTTTAAAAGTGTTATTTACTGCAAATGAAATATCCCTTTCACATTACTTCTTTCCCACCACCTCCTTTCACTTCTGATAAATCGATTAATTAATAAAATCTTGTTTGACTCTTTTCTTGTATAAGGAGTTATATTGTAGTACTTAGTTATCTAACGATTGCTCGGTAGATAAATTGCCGAAAAAAATTTGGAAAAAAATTCTATAGCTTTATAGCCTTCAGGCTAAAATCGGCGTAAATTTGAGCAATTTTTTCTTTTGAAAGCTCACCATGTGGGTTAAACCAAATAGATACGGCCGTGCACATTGTTATTATTGCGTTTGAAAGAATTTTGCAGTTGTTTTCAGCAAAGACTCCCTCGTCCATTCCTTTCTTCAGGATTGATTGGAACTTTCGGTCATATTTATCTCGCATTTCTATAATTATCTTATAGTTATCTACCGTTAGACCTCGAAGCTCACTATCAGATATTAGCACTTCTTTTTGCCGCCTCATATGAAATAACGTGTGGCAATAAATAGCTGTTCGCATCCTTTCCTCAGTCTTTTTGATGCCCGAAAGGCGACTTTCTAACTTTGAATCTAAATCAATCATTGCAGTTTTCAAAATGTCAAAGAGAATGTCTTCTTTGTTTGAGTAATGGTAATAAATGCTGGATTTTTGAATTCCTGCAGCCCTTGCGATGTCATTGATACTACTGGCGAAATATCCTTTTTTGTAGAAAAGATCAATTGAGACATTCTTGATAGTATCTTTCATGTTTGTTTTAGGCATGAGTTTTTAGATTTTCATCTCCTTGAGAGTCTAAAACTAATTCTATGTCTATTCTTTGGTGTATACGTACAAAATAAAAGGCTTTCCTATTTCAAGAGCGGAGAATAGTACTATCGCTTTTAAAGCTTTTTAAAAGAGTCCTAACGTCCGGTCGTTAGATAAATTTTAAAGAAAATATCTAAAAAATTTCCAGGTAACATTATTCTTAGACGTGTTTGCAGGAATAAAATCTTGAATGTAATTTTTGTTGAGGGCTGCGAAGATTTCTAACGTCCGTTCGTTAGGCTATATAATATAAAATAATCTTTGTCAAGTCTTTTTTAATTTTTTATTGCTAACGTCTATTAATGGTTTTGTGTGTTTTTCCGGATGGGATTAATACCTGGTTACTAAAGCCAATTAATTTTTTCTAATATTCATTGACGTGGATGGTGATTTATGTTATGGGTTTTATTGACTAAATTTATGTGGGTAATTATTGTTATAATCTATAAATATGTCAGGAATTGAACATGGCGGATAAATACATCCTCGCCAGAAGAGATGTGGAGTTATTTCCAATACAGCAAGACAAAGAGCAATTTATAGTTATTAAGGACGCCATCGGTTTGGTTGAAGAAGGAAAGGCGCTATCATTAGATCTTTATTGGATAATGACCCTTCTTGATGGAACAAAATCCCTTAGAGACATACAAATGGAACTCATGAGAAATAGGGGAGGGGTTTTGGTTGGAATGGATGAGTTAGAAGAAATTATAGCGCAACTGGATGAATCGTTTCTCCTCGATACTCAAAGATATCGGAAGGCTAAAAAACAAATTGAGAACGATTTTTTTGCCGGCAAGGTAAGGCCTTGTTCTCATTGCGGGAGCTCCTATCCAAGAGAAGCCTTAGAGTTGAAGACTATGCTGGATGGAATAATTGAAAGCCAAGCCGTTGTTTCTACTGCACAGGGGAATTTGAAAGCCCTTATTGCGCCGCATATTGATCTTTCCGTGGGTTCCGATGTTTACGGGAGCGCTTATCAGCAGCTCAAAAATACTTCGCCATCAAGGGTTATAATTCTGGGTGTTGGGCATCGTATGACAGAAGGACTCTTCTGCTTAACAGAAAAAGATTTTCAAACACCTTTTGGCATAGTCAAGAATGATAGAAGCGCTGTCAAGAAACTCGAACAAGCCGGCTCTCAAATTATTTCAGAAAATGATTTTGTTCACAAGGCTGAACATTCAGTGGAATTTCAGGTTATTTTTCTGCAGCATCTGTTAGCAAAGGATTCATTTGCTATTATACCAATTCTGTGTGGTTCGTTGGTAGGGTCTCTTTCGGAATATAGCCGGGAGGCTTACAGGGAGGCGGCGTTGCCATTTCTTTCGGTTTTATCGGAGTTGTTAAGAGAGAAAGATAAAGAAACGCTTATTGTTGCTGGTGTAGATTTTTCACACACCGGGTTAAGATTCGGGCACAATATGCCGGCATCTTATCTGGAATTTCAATCAAAACAACATGATAAGAAGCTGTTAAATGCGTTGTCAAAGGGCGATCCTGATGGTTTTTGGGAAGAATCAATAGGAGTCAAAGACAAATTTAATGTGTGCGGTTTTTCAGCAATGGCTTGCCTGCTGGAGATACTGCCCCCTTTGGCCGGAAAGATTCTGAATTATCAAATCTGGCGTGAAGACCCAACGCAGTCTGCTGTTAGCTTTGCCGCTGTTGCCTTCACAGCGAAGCAAGACGTTCAAGGAGTCGAAAAAAATGCATGAGGGCGAACGAAGGTAATTTCAAAGCCTTTTAGAAAGGCACGTAAACGAGGCTATCTACTGTGGTATTGCCATGAGAGTATAACGGCTAAATCTCACTCTAACAGGATGCTTACTGTTATCTGCACCCCATGGCAATGATGGAGTACTTTTGCGGCAGAGAAAAGAGATTTACCCTGAAGCCCCAGCAATTATGAGTAAAACTTGAACATTGAACATTAAAAATTGAACATTAAGCATTGAGCTGGATTTACCACCCTGAGCTCCATCACTTACCTCTCATAACCCAAGCTAATCACTCATAACACATCACCTATCTCTGATCTTTGGCCCCTGGCCCCTGGCCCCTGATCTCTGCCCCTAACTCTTTGGTTCTTTATATAAAATCATAATAAGGGCATCGTCATTTCCATAGTAATTTGGGATTTCTTTAATAACCTTCATGCCCATTTTTTTGTAAAACCTTATTGCTGCTGCATTTTTTGATCTTACCTCAAGCCAGAGCCTTTGCCTTGAGCTCTTTTTTGCATACATAAATAGTCTTGCGCCTAAACCCATTTTTCGATATTTTGGTTTAATGGCAGCGGAATGGATGTGTCCAGTCTTGTCAAAAATTAGATATCCCGCCGTCTCCTTACTGTCTCCTATTACAATAAAAGTGTCGGGAAGGCCGAATGCGTATCTAATCAAGGTTTCTTTCGAGTAAGCTGTTTTTGGAAATGACTCCTTTTCGATTTCATAAATCTTGTCAATATCCTCTATCTTGAATTTTGCTATCTTGAAAACCATTGTAATAGGCATTTGTTGACATTTATTTTATGGAACATTTTCCTTAATTAAGGATAAATAAAAAGATTATGTGCGTCAATAAAGCAAGCAGGAAAAATTTCAACATTTGCATCTGGTTATTATATATTGTAAGGGCATAAAAAATGTTGACATATTTGCAAACTTTAATTATTTATAAGAATATATGTAGGTAAATCTAATACAACGGCGTATTATAAAAGACGACGAAGTCCACGGCACCTAAGGTTTCAGGTGTGTGGATTTTTTTTTGCTTCAAGCCCTAAAAAAATTCTATGCCCTTAATGTAATGAATTTCGATTAGTTGGATTGGACTCGGTTTATTAGATTTGGAAGTAATAGTTCAGGCCTTATCCTTGTTTATTTTTTTATCATAAATAGTTCATATTCTAAAATAGAAAGGATTAATGATGAAAGATGAATTAAACCCCTTTAGTATTGCACAGAAGCAATTGGATGACGCTGCCGAAAAGCTCGGGCTTGATAAGCCCACGCATGAGTTTCTCCGTTGGCCTATGCAAGAGTTGAAGTTTACCATCCCTGTTAAGATGGATTACGGCGCAACAAAGATTTTTCATGGCTTTCGTATTCAGTACAATACAGCGAGGGGACCTGCTAAAGGCGGAATACGCTGGCATCCGGACGAAACCATAGACACAGTGCGCGCCCTTGCAGCATGGATGACATGGAAGACTTCGGTTGTGGATATTCCTTTAGGCGGTGGCAAAGGAGGGGTTATATGTAACCCTAAGGTATTGTCTGAAGGTGAAAAAGAAAGATTGGCTCGTGGGTATGTTCGAGCCATAGCCCGGACTCTTGGGGTCACAAAGGATGTTCCTGCGCCCGATGTTTATACTACGCCGCAAATCATGGGATGGATGATGGATGAATATGAAACTATTATGGGGGAAAAACACCCGGGTGTGATTACTGGAAAGCCTATACCAATCGGTGGTTCCCAGGGGCGCGGTGATGCTACTGCCAGGGGTGGAATCTATGTCATTAGAGAAGCAGCTACAGCCTACGGGATAGAATTGAAAGGTAAGCCAATGGCTATTCAGGGGTTCGGGAATGCCGGGCAGTATGCGGCCCGACTCGGTGAAAATGCCCTCGAACTAAAGCTGATTGCGGCTTCAGACTCGAAAGGTGGAGTATATAACCCTAAGGGTATAAATGCAGAGGAGCTTATCGACTATAAAATTAAAAATGGGAAAGTCAGTGGTTTTCCAGGGGCGGATGAAATAACTAATGAAGAGCTGCTTGAGCTTGAGGTTGTAGTTCTCATTCCCTCAGCCTTAGAGAATGTGATTACACGGGAAAATGCTCAAAGAATAAACTGTAAAATACTGTGTGAGTTGGCAAATGGGCCCACAACGCCAGAGGCTGATGACATACTGTATGAAAAGGGCGTAGTTGTGTTACCGGACTTTCTGGCCAATGCAGGTGGTGTTACAGTTTCTTATTTAGAGCAGGTTCAGAACACCTATAATTTGTATTGGGAGATAGAAGAGATCCACTGGCGGCTTAAAGAGAAAATGACCCGTGCCTTTAAAAGTGTGTATGAAATGAGTCAAGGCAGAAAGGTAAATATGCGTCAGGCTGCCTATCTTGTCTCCGTAGCCAGAGTCGCAGAGGCATGTAAACTGCGTGGGTGGGTATAGAGAATAGAATGCCCATGTAACAGAAGCGCTTAAAGGGCGAAAGAGATGTATAGCGGTATAGAAGAACTAGATGAGGTCATTAAAGGACTTCGTTTAGGGGATAATGTTGTCTGGCAGGTCGATAACCTGGAAGAATACCTCTATTTTGTTGAGCCTTTTGTTAAACAGGCTTTAAATAATGGCAATAAATGTGTTTACCTAAGATTTGCTCCTCATCCCCCTATTGTTAACGTAATTGATAATGGATTAATAATAAAGGAGGTGGACCCAAGAGGTGGTTTCGATCTCTTCAGTGCAGAGGTGCATAGGGTGATCGAAGAATTGGGGAAGGAGAAATTTTTTATATTCGACAATCTATCGGCCCTTGTAGAAGAATGGGCTACTGATGAATTACTTGCTAATTTTTTTCAGATTACCTGCCCCTTTTTGCGCGAGTTAGATACAGTTGCCTACTTTGCATTGACTCGCGGATATCATGCATACAGCGCTATTGCTAGAATTCGAGATACTACTCAGGTGCTGATTGATGTCTTTCACATAAAAGGCAACATGTACATTCATCCATTAAAGGTCTGGGACAGGTATTCTCCGCAGATGTTTCTGCCTCATATGATTAGCGGAAGAACGTGGCAGCCTATATTCCAAAGTGGTGAGGCAGCGGCATTATCTTCAAGTGCCCGCAGGCAGTCCCTTCAATATATGGAAAATTCCATCGCTCCATGGGACAGTGTTTATAATAAGCTTGTTCAATATAGCGAGACTGATAAAGACTCCCTGGAGATGTCTCCGGAAATCCTGGCGCTTAAAAAGGAACTTCTGAGGATGTTAATTGGCAATCATCCAGAGATTAATAGGCTGGCCGGTTCCTATTTTACATTGCAGGATTTGTATAGCATCAGAGACCGCATGATTGGCTCTGGTAGAATCGGGGGTAAGGCTGCCGGTATGCTTCTGGCAAGACGCATTTTAGCGGGAGTAAATGGTGAGATAAATTTTTCGCAGGTGCTTGAAGACCATGACTCATTCTATGTTGGTTCGGATGTTTTCTTTACCTTTCTTGTTGATAACGATCTTTTCAGGCTTCGTCTAAAGCTATCAGAAAATTCCCAACTCACACGGGAAGAGTTTGAAGAAGTTGAACACAGTTTTTTAGGTGGTACTTTTTCTACAAAAATAGTGGAGCAATTTCGGAATATGTTAGATTACTTTGGCCAGGCACCGATTATTGTTAGATCTAGTAGCTTGCTTGAAGATAGCTTTGGTAATGCATTTGCCGGTAAATACAGAAGTGAGTTTTGCGCAAACCAGGGCAGCCCTGATGAAAGATTAGAGGCCTTTTTACGTGCTGTCATGCTTGTTTATGCAAGCACATTGAGCCCAGATGCGCTCTCTTATAGGTGTAGGCGGGGGCTTGCAGAAAGCGATGAGCAAATGGCTATTCTAGTGCAGCGCGTTTCAGGGACACCTTATAAGGAGTTTTTTTTTCCGAGCCTTGCAGGTGTGGCATTCTCTCGTAATCTGTATGCATGGACAAGCCGTATAGATTCAAAAAAAGGGGTTATACGTCTGGTGTTTGGCTTAGGCACTCGTGCAGTAAACCGTGTAGGAGGAGATTACCCCAGGATGATTGCAGTAAGCCACCCAAAACTGAGGCCTGAGATTGGCATGGAAAGGGCAAAATACTCCCAGCACGAGATTGACCTGCTAGACCTTAAGGCAAATAGATTTGCTACTTTACGCGTAACCGAATTGCTTTCCAAAGGAAGATTTCCAAATATCGAACTTCTTGTATCCATAGTGCAGGATGGAGATTTGTATGATCCCTACGGGATTGTTCAACAAAATCCGGACAAAGAATTTATTTTAACCTTTAACAACCTTATTAGTAATACAGATTTTATTAAAATGATGGGCGAAATGCTGGAGTGTTTGGATAAAGCTTATGGCCATCCTGTAGACACTGAATTTACTGCATCTGTGAGTTTGGGGGGTAAAGTTAAAATAAATTTGCTCCAATGTCGACCTTTATGGCTTCCAGGTGTATCAGGACCTATAGAGCTGCCTGATAATATTCTCAAGGAGCATATTCTTTTTAAGGCTGCAAGGGTTATAAGCGGCGGAGTAATTAGTAAAATAAGATATATTATTTACATAGACCCTCAAGGTTATTCACAGATTCCCTCAAAAGAGCTTAAAAGATCAGTTGGCCGTATAGTAGGACGTCTAAATGCTCATCCACACCTCAAAGAAGAGAAATTTTTTATGATGGGTCCAGGCAGATGGGGCAGTAGCAACATTGATTTAGGCGTCAATGTGAGCTACGCAGACATTGATAACACAGCAGTCCTTGTTGAAATCGCCCATGAGGATTCTGGAAATATACCAGAGGTATCTTACGGTACGCATTTCTTTCAGGATTTAGTGGAAGCGCAAATCATTTATTTGCCTGTTTACCCTGATGACCCTCAGGCAATGTTTAATAGATCATTTTTTGAGGAATCGGTAAATATACTAACTGATTTGTTACCTGAGACTAAAGGTTTTGAAGGTGCAGTGCATGTAATTGATATCCTTAAATCAACTGAAGGAAAATCTGTCAAAGTTGTTGCTGATCCCCAGAGTCACAGCGCTATTTGCTTTTTAGAGTAAGCCCATTTTTTCACATCTTACGTGCGAACTATATCTTAATTATAATTCTGTCTTAATCCCAGATTATGCAGTAGGTGTCTACTGCATAATCTGGGATTAATAAGAACGTACCTCATCATAATCTGAAAAACAGATTTGGATAAAGAAGACAGATACTACACCCTCTTACCATTATAAAAGATGTGGAGTTTAGATGGGTTGATTGATAATAGAATATCCTTGCCGGATTTAAAGTTATCATCCTTTTTTGTTCGGGCTGTTAGGGTTGCCGAACCAATACGTGCATAGATGTATTTTTCTGAGCCTACATTACTGACTATCTCTATCTTTGTCTTGAGCTTATTTTCAGCGCCGAACGAAATCTCTATATCCTCCGGGCGAATACCTATTTCCACAGGCTTATTTTGTAAGTTAGAGGGAATATTTTTTACATTCAACGAAAAGTCTTCGCCTTTAAACATCAGGCCTTTTTTATCGGCAGCTATAGTTCCTTTAAATATGTTCATTGCAGGAGAGCCAATAAAACTTGCAACAAATGTATCCGCAGGTCGATTATAAATGACCTCAGGCCGATCGACTTGATGAATATTGCCAGTTTTCATAACCACTACTTTGTCTCCAAGGGTCATTGCCTCGACCTGGTCATGGGTGACATAGAGGATTGTGCCTTGGATCTGCTTATGTAATCTCATAAGTTCAAGGCGAACACTAATACGTAACATGGCATCCAAATTGCTTAGTGGCTCATCCAGTAAAAATAGTTTAGGTCTTCGCACTAAGGCGCGCCCCATGGCTACTCTTTGCCTTTGTCCTCCCGAGAGCTCCTTCGGCCTTCGTTTTAATAGGCCCTGAATACCCAGGAGATTGGCTGTATCCATAATGTTTTTGTCTATAATGTCTTTACGTATACCACGCATTCGAAGACCGAAGGCAAGATTCTGAGCCACTGTCATATGAGGATAGAGTGCGTAACTTTGAAAGACCATAGCTACATCTCTATCTCTCGGGCTTAGATGGTCAACCGGTTGATTATCCAGTATAACAGAGCCCTTATCCTGCGGAGTAAGACCTGCTACAATCTGGAGCAGGGTACTTTTTCCGCATCCTGATGGCCCCAGGAGCACGCAGAATTCACCATCATCTACGGAGAGATTGATATTGGAGAGGGCAACAGTACTCCCAAAACATTTTGTGATTCCTTTGAGTGTTAGTGATGCCATTTTTTCATCCTTTTATAGCCCCGGCCGACAACCCGGTAACGATGCGTCTCTGGAAAAGGAGTACCATGAAAATCAATGGGGCTGTTGTAATTAAAGAGGCAGCAGCTATTTCTCCCCATGGGATTGTGTGTTCTCCCTGAAATAAGGCGATCCCCACAGGCATTGTTTGCCTGGCAGGATCAGTCATGATTAAGAGTGCAAGAAAGAATTCATTCCAGGCATAGATAAACGTCAGAATTGCGGCTGTAAAAAGCCCCGGAGCCGATAGTGGAATTATCACTCGGACCAGGGAGCCAAGTCTGGTGCAGCCATCTACAAGGGCTGCTGATTCCAGTTCTTCAGGCATTTCCCTGAAAAAGACTGCAAGAATCCAGATCGCCAGGGGAAGCGTAAGGGCCACATAAGGCAGTATTAGCCCCTGATAGGTGTTAAGCCAGCCCATAAATTTTAGAAAACGCCAAACAGGCCCAACAATGGCGATTTGTGGAAACATGGCGCATGCAAGGATGCCCATCAGAATGATCTGTGCCCAGCTTCGTGAGAGTCTTGCCAGGGCATATCCCGCTAATGCGCCCAGTAATATGGTTACCAGGGTAGCTCCGCCGGCTACAATAACGGAATTCCAAAGATAATGGAATATACCATGGTGAGTTACCGCAGAAGAGAAGGCCTCTACCGAGAAGGAAGGCAGCCATTCTGGCGGAATAGCAGTTATTTGTGTTTGGTCCTTGAATGCTGCCGAAACAAACCACAAAAAAGGCGCCAATGAGAAGGCTGCAGCCAGAAATACCCCAAGAATAAACAAAATTTTATTTGGTAATTTTTCCATTATACATTTGCTTCCAGCAGGCGCCGGCCAACCATTCTGACATAAGCGACGGCAATGACCAGTACAATAATAAAGATACAGACCGATACTGCTGAGCCATAACCCATCCATCCTTCTACAAACATCTTTTTATAGCCATAGAGCTGGAGGACATTCGTGGCATCTGCCGGTCCTCCCTGTGTCATTACAAAGGCAAGATCGAAAACCCGGAACGCATCGATGGTTCGAAATAACAGCGCTATAAGGAGGGCGGGCCGAATTAACGGCCATGTGACATGCCGAAAGCGCTGCCAGGCAATTGCGCCATCCACCTTAGCGGCTTGATAGAGCTCCTCCGGGATTACCTGCAATCCGGCGAGTATTAACAAGGCCGCAAAAGATGAGGTTTTCCATATATCTGCAATTATAATAGAGGAGAGAGCAGTTGTAGATAAGGCAAGCCAGGGGATATAGCTATTTGTGCTTGCACCGAAGATCATATAATTGATTACTCCATATGCGTCATTAAACAGATACCTCCACATCTGTGCAGAAACTACCGTGGGTATTGCCCATGGGATCAATACGCAGGCCCTTAAAGCACCGCGTCCTGGAAAACGATGATGTATGAGAAGGGCTAAAAAAAGCCCTATCAAGAGCTCGAAGAAGGTTGTAAGGGCAACAAAAATGATGGTGATAAAAAAGGAGTGGCGGGCTATTGGATCCTTGAGCAATTGCAGATAGTTATCCAGGGCTACAAAGGGTGTCTTGAGTTGCGGAAGCCCGATGATGATCCTGTGAAAGCTCAGGAAAAATGAATTAATAATAGGTGCTGCGATGAACAGAAGGAGGACTATAATAGCGGGAAGAAGCAGGGCAAGGTAAAAATGTTGGTCCTTACGGATCATTTTGGGATCATAGCCCCCAGTGCGAAAAACTTTTCAATTCTTGCGGATGACACAGCTGCCATCCCAGGAATATCCGATCCGCTCTCTGTTATTGCCTGACTGAAAAAACGCTGGAGTTCCTGGCTAATCATAGGGTAAACAGGAGAAAGGGGACGGGGCCTTGTATTTTTAAATGCGGGTAAAAAGGCATTGAGATGAGGCCTCTTTTCCTGGACATCGGGATCTTGATAGACTGACCTTCGGGTAGGGGCTAGCCCCGCATCTAAGGCCAAAATTTTTTGTGTTTCATGGGATGTCATAAACTGGACAAAGCGCCATGCCTCTCGAGCATGCATAGAATAATTGTTTATTCCAAACTGCCATCCCCCAAGGGTAGACGCGGAATTATGTCCCTGAAAGGCTGGAATAATTCCTACTCCTACCTTGCCGGCAATTTTTGATTTTTTTGGATCATTAGCTACAGCCCAGGCATATGGCCAATTACGATGAAAGATTGTCTTTCCCTGAATAAAAAGATCCAGTGATTCGGGTTCTTCATAATTTATTACACCCCTGGGTGCGGCTCTTGCGATAATCTTATCTCGGACGAATTTGAGTGATTTAACGACTGCGGGATCATCCAAAAGAACCTTACCAGTTTTTTGTTCAATAACTGCCCCGCCGTTGGACCATATAAATTCCATCATATTGCAGACCAACCCCTCATACTGCTTAAACTGACCTGAATAGATATGTAGACCCTGCTCATTTTCTCCCTTTAGGACTACCTCTCCCTGTTTAAGCATTTCTTTCCACAGTGTGGGTGGTTTAAAATGGTATTTTTTTAGGAGGTCCTCTCTGTAATAGAAAAGACCAGCCCCAAGATAGCAAGGAACACCATATATTTTCCCTTGATAGGTATTCGCGGTGATTGGCCCGGATAGAAATTTGTTTTGCTCCTCGGCAGAAAACTTTGATGAAAGATCTAATGCCCAGCCCGCATTTGCAAATTCAGGAGGCCAAATAACATCCATAAAAAATACATCCACAGATTTGTCCATGTTTTTGAGGCGCTGAGCTACTATTGCGTGATATTGAGTTGAGGAATGAGGACCAACCTGGACCTTTATATGTATGTCAGGGTTTTTCTGATGGAAGCTTTCAATTACTGTATCCCAAACCTCCGGCTGGTTTGGCTTCCATGTTAGAAAAACTATGTTTGTGGGTTTTTCTGCCCATGTCGATGTGACATTAGTGCAGCTTAGAACAACGATTCCCAGGAAAATTGTCATGATCTTTATAGTTTTCATGATAAGTCTCCTTTTTGAAGGTTATTTAGTGTGCTATTGCAAGCTTGGAGTTTACTGCTTCAGGTGGTAAACTAGCAAGCTCAGGCCTATGCAAGTTTATAATTTCACGACGATAAAGCAGGGGACGTCTATTTGCATATATCTTTTCTTTATCTCTCCATCTTTGAACTTCATTTAAATCAATAGGAGCCTCCGTGATGGTCTGCCCGGAACCTGTGCTTATAAGTTTGTCTCCTTCAGGATTAAATATGGCACTATGCCCTGAAAAATAGGGGCCGGGTCTATTGGCATAAACGACAAAAATTTGATTATAAATGGCCGCCCCTGCAAATCTACGCCACATATATTCAACAGGAAATGTTGCCGGAACAGCCGAGATATTCACCATAAGTTCTGCACCTTTAAGTGCAAGAACTCTCCATACCTCCGAAAATGCTGCATCAAAGCATATGGTGATCCCAATTTTTCCTAATGGAGAATCGAAGGTTTTTAGCTCCCTTCCAGGGATAAAATTTTCAGTCCAATGTATGTGTGTTTTAGTATAGCTCTGTATAGAGTTTTTGTCTATGTAAGTTGCTACATTAAAGTACCTTTCGCCCCACCTTTTTAACTCTCCGATAATCACCCTGGCATCCAGAGTTCTTACGAATTGATAAAGATCACTGGAAATCTCGCTGTACATTACTTTCATTTTTCTGTATAGAAATCCTTCCGGTCTCTCATGCGAGGGATGTCCGTGCAAAATCAATTCAGGGAAGACGATCAGGTCATAGTCCTTATATTGGTCAATAATATTTTTTATCCGCTCAACATGTTTTTGGATATTTTTAGAGCTATAATTTATTTGTGCTATGCATATTTTTTTTAGTCTCTTTGATTTTTTTGCCATATTATTTTGAACCCTTGATGTTTTCATCTCTCACTCCGGCTTAAACATCTATATAGCAATTTTATTTGATACTATATACTATAAATACATGATGCACGTTGATAATTTTGTATCTAAACGGCAAGAAATGGGGGAATATATTTTTTCTGGATAGTCTCTTCTATTTGTTGCAGGTAAAATCTAGATGCTTCATCCCCATATATATTATTATTGTAACGGTAGATGCTACCCTTATCACTACTGATATTCGCATTAACAAGATCGTGGTCAACAATTCCGTTGATATGCCTTTTTGCAATGTTTTTAACGATTTCATGGATTCCTGAGCCTGATTGAGCAGGGTTTTTTGTTCGAAAGGCAATGTAAGGGGGGATCCCTAGTTCAACGGCCGCCTGGCGGTGAACTGTTTTTCTAAGATTATCGTATTTATCCTGGATTTTTAATCGTGGTGACATCCGCATGGCAGTTTGAATTAGGAATTTATCGAGATATGGGGCACGAAGTTCAATCGAGTGGGCCATTGTAAGCTTGTCCTCCCTCTCAAGTGTATCAGTATAGGAAAGAATCAAATCCTCCCAGAGCTTTTCATGAAGCCTGACATAACCAAAATTGCCTAGAACATCGTTATACCAGGGGTATCCTGCAAATAGCTCGTCTGCTGCCTGACCTGTAAACATGACTTTGATATCGTCTTCAGCCGCCAATTTTGCTGCTAAATACATAGGAATAGCAACTTCCACCTGGAGTAAGCCGCTTTCCTCAACATTTTGAATTACCTCGGGTAATAGATCCTCAACCATCTTTTCCGTGATGATGGTTGTTTTCAGATCTAGCCCCAGATCGTCTGCTACTGAACGTGCTGCGACAATATCTCCAGATTTTTCTGTTCCAGTGCAGTAACAAATAATATTTTTCCCCTCGCGTTGCAAAAGTTTTGTAATAAGAACAGAGTCAATACCGCCAGAGAATATTACACCAATACGAGATACGCTTAATCCCACTATTCTTTTTTTGACTGCCTTGATAAGGACATTTTTATATATTTCTACGGCCTCCCGAAAATCAACAATATCTATCTGTGGAAATTGAAGGTGGTATCCCTCATGTACCTCTGCACCGGAATCAGTTATACTTAAAATGTCTCCGGGATTTAAACGTATCGGGACATCTTTACCATTCCAAAGGGCCTTTTTTTCTGATGCAAAGTATGTAATATTCTTATTATTTATGTAATATAGGGGTCTTTTCCCTATAGGGTCTCTTGCTACTACAACTCCGTTACCGTCCGTAACGGCGATTGAGTATGTCCCATCAAGGAGTCCTATAATCTTTGTTACAGCATCCAGAAGATCACCTTGATATATTTCTCCGAGTAAATGAACGATAACCTCGCTATCACTCCCGGTCTTTATTTCATGTTTTTTGAACAGAAGTGTTTTCAGTTCCTGATAATTAAAGATTTCTCCGTTATGAATTAGTGCTATTTTCCCATCACAGGAAATATATGGCTGAGTGATTTTTTCTTTGCCCATAATCTCCAGTCTTGAGTGACCTAATGCGATATGGGTCTGAGCAGAAAGATTTTCCTTTAATTCATCAATATGGTTAGCCCTCTCCAGTTGTCCGTCGAGATATACGCCGTGTGTGTCTGGTCCCCTATGTTCCATTTTTTTTAACATGTCATAAATATCTGTTGACTTAGTCTTACCGTTTTGAACAAAGTGACCGCATATAGTAGACACTTTTTTTACTCCTTTCGATTATGCAATTATTGTTTCAAGCAATAATTGTTGATCTATTGATACAATTACAATTATAATTATTCTATCTACCAAGCCGCCTGGATTACAGGATTTTCGGCCTGCTTTTTGCGGCAAACACAGGTATTCTTCTCAATACCTGGTATTAATAGCCAAATAACTCATTCCTTTAGGATATTATTGACCATGTCATCATGCCAATGATCAGAACCCGTAGGTGAAGGCAAACCCTCCTTGTTTAGTTGTTCAGCTATTTGTTTATAATCCATTCCATTATTTTTAAGTAATTTGCTCTTTCTTTTGGCCTTTCTCTCAGTGATTCTATTGAATTTCTTTTCTAAGAGCTGCAGAGACGCCCCAACAAGCTGCTCTTCGTTGGCATTGGGTATCTTTTTCTTTAATTGCTTAATGCTTTTTCTTGCTTCCTTAGCGAGGTAGACATTAACTTTCAGCCCGTCATTATCTTTTTCGCCTGCTATTGTATTTTGAATATGTTGTAAAAATGATTTGAGTGGCATAGCGTTGCTCCAAAATAGGCTTTGTAGTCGTAATAAGTAATAATAATTAATCTACCTCAAAAGTAACTTGGTGTCCTATAAAATAGGATTTTATGAGGGCATGTTTTAGATGAGTTTTAAGTCATTTCTAAAAAAGCATTTTAGTTTCAATTGAAATTATATTAATTCATAATGTATCAAGTCTTAGCCGTGATGTCAAGTGGGTTAAGATTTTCAAGGTGCTGGAATTGTCTACTAAGCACGTTATAATTTTTATTAACGTATGAAAAATACGTTGAAAACAAGAATTTTTCTGATTTTATTTCATGGCTGTTTTTCTAATCAGATTTCTCAATATTGGATTCTACAAATCATTATTCGGAAATGCCATTTCGTCTTGCTTTTTTAATAAAACACGTTTGGGATATTGTTAGCCCCTTTTTACACAAAGTTTCGTAAGCCAAAAGATTTGGTTTTACCCATAATTGCAGTTTGTTTATTTACTTGATTTGTTCTTTATTTTTGTTACTATGGATTTAATATTGGTTATGATTTTTTTCTAATCTACTTCTTTTAAAATATTGCTTTTCCGGTAGCATTGCGAGAAGCCTTTTACAGCGGAGGTAAGTTCTTGAAGACATTTGACCGGAAGCTCACACTTGGAGCCTCTTTAATTTTTTTATCTGCTTTCTTCTACTTCACACACTTTATGATTTTTCAAGATGCTCACCATATATTTATTTATCTGCTTGGTGATTTTGCATTTGTATTTATAGAGGTTCTTTTAGTTACGTTGATTATAAATCAAGTGCTGGAACAAAGGGCAAAAAAGTCACGGTTGCAGAAGCTTAATATGGTGATAGGGGCATTTTTTAGTGAGATAGGGTCGAGACTCTTAAAGGTGCTTTCTGAGTTGGATCCCGGTAAGGATATTTAAACATTTTTCAAAAATGGATATAATCCCAATATTTAATTTAATCAAAAAAAGGAATGCTTATTTTTGATTGGTTTGATTAGTAACAACCTTGCAAAAAATATATTCAAGATACTATTACATTTTTCTAAAAAATTAAAATGCATTTAAACGTTATGTTTTCCTGATCATTAGGTACTCCTTGCGGCTCTGTTTATAGAACCCTATCTCCAGCTACTCTCTATAGCAGATGTTGAATTCCTTATATTGCACTGTTTTCAATGATCGTGAGAGATCTGAAAATTGTCTTCATTCACACTCATGAATTTCTTTCGACCTTTTGAAGGTGTTGCTTCGCTGCAAATACACAGCTTGCGGCAACTTGCCTGCGCCAAAAAAGTCTCAGCAGGCAGGAGCGCTCAAATAGCTCACTTTATATATACTTCGCTTCTATTAGCGTTTTTTTATAGGCACGCATGGTTTTTATGGGCTTTTAACAACTAACACAGGGAGGTAGAACAATGAAACTAAGTGCTAGAAATATATTAAAAGGTACAGTTAAAGAAATTGAGGTTGGTCCCGTCAATGCAGAAATAGATCTAGAGGTTGCGCCGGGCATTACAATAACCTCGATTATTACAAAGAAATCGTGTGATAATCTTGGTCTTGAGGTGGGGAAAGAGGCTTATGCAGTTATAAAGGCATCCAGTGTCATGATTGGCACTGAATAGTGTGGTGCCAACGGCATCACATTCATTTCATGTGTAGCGCGATAGCGCTACACATGAAATGAGGGTCGAAGATAAAAAGTAAGCACTGTAAGAAAAATAGGTTGACAGCTATTTTTTATAAGGCTCATACTGATTACGGAAGCCGAGTGGCTAAAGGTCTGGGAATTGATGTAGGCGAGGTTAAGCGTATCGCAGAGATGTCTCAAGATGAGCGAGTAAAATGACTTTTTGCGAAACTATCAATGTTGAAGGTAAAACGTATATCAAATATTCAAATATATAACGGGGCTGCAGACATTTGCAAAAGTGAAATTATGGAGCTGCAATGTAACGCTCATTCTGATTGTGCGTCCCAAGGGCTGCACGGATTTCTTGGATTTCTTTTTGAATCTGATTGTCGTCCGCACCAACTTCTCGTAAAATTTGGATGGCACACCCTATGGCGGTTTCTGCTTCCTCAATGCAGATGTTTGTAGCGCCCATTTCCTCTAACCAAACCCGTTCCTTTAGGTATCGGGCCCGGGTAAAGACATGTATCTCAGGATTTAATTCCCTCGCTGTCACGATCACTGCAGTACGAGTTAATATATCGGGAATGGTGACTAAAAGGTAATCGGCTTTCTGTACCCCTGCGGTTATCAAAATTTCCCGCTGGCTGGCATCGCCGTAAATTGCAGCCTGTCCCGACTCCATCAGGTTTCGGATTGTATCTACATTTAGATCAATGATCAACAGGGGAATATCAAAATCTTTAAGGATACGGGATGCAGTTTGTCCCACTGGACCATAACCCACAATTATGGCCCTATACTTGGTTGCAGGCTTCTGATCGAGCCTGGATGACAGCAGCCATTTCTCTTTATATCTTGACCTATGGCTTAGAATACGCCAGATGTGTTTTTTACTGCGCAGCCATTGTTCAATTTGAGTAATTGTACCGGACAAAGGTGGGTTTACAGCAACCGCAATTAATGCGCAGGCTACCAGAAGGCTGTGTCCCCTTGCTGAAAGTATCTCTAACCCCATCGCCTCATTTGCTAAAAGAAAGGAAAATTCGCCGATTTGACCAAGTGAAAGGGCGACGGTAATTGCAGTGCGCACTGAATAACGAAGGAACCATATGACAAGAAAGGCTGTTAGAGGGTTTACAACCATTATGATTGCAAGAAGCCCAGACAGAAGGAGGGGTTGCTCAATGATGGCTTTCGGATCAAAGAGCATACCTACTGATACAAAGAAAAGGACGGCAAAGGCATCTCTCATTGGTAGAGCATCAGCAGCCGCTTGATGGCTTACTTCTGTTTGGCCAACAAAGATGCCTGCGACAAATGCGCCCAATGCCATTGACACATCGAATAAGGCGGCAGATATTGTAGCAATCGCCAATGCCAGACTAAGTATAGTGAGTATGAAAAGTTCTCTCGACCGTGTGCGCGCGACAAAATGCAAAAGCCAGGGAATCGCTTTTCGTCCTATAATGACGACAAGGATGGTCAATCCGGCAAATTTTGCCATCGCCCAGACCAATTTGGTTAGTACGACTTCCCCGCTCCCCCCGGATTGTCCGTAAACACTGGCTATACCAGGCAAGGCCACTAAGATAAAGACTGTAAAAATGTCTTGAAGGATTAGCCATCCGATTGCAATATGACCCTGGCTGGTGTCAAGCAGATCATTGTCCGTGAGTACACGGATTACAACAACTGTACTGGCAATGGATACCGAGATTCCGAGCACGATGCTTGCCCCTCCGTCCATGCCGAGTGAGATGGCAACAATAGTGCCTAATACCGAAGCCACCACGACTTGAGTAATACATCCTGGTATCACGATTCTCCTGACAGCAAGCAGGTCCTTGAAATTTAGGTGAATGCCAACCCCGAACATTATGAGGATAACGCCAACCTCCGCAAAGTCATGGGCCATTTTGGGGTCGGCGACAAAACCTGGAGTGCAGGGGCCGAGAGCAATTCCCGCCAGCAGATACCCGATAATCGGCGAAAGGCGAAACCGCTGCGCAGCAAGACCTAGCACAAGGGCCAGGACTAAACTTACTGATAGATTGACGAGAAACCCTAATCCTTCTTGCATGTATTCACCACGATAAAATTGTGTAGGCGTCTTTTAGCAATTTGCTTTGCGTCCCTTTCACTTCCACGGTAAGGTAACCTCCAAAAAAATTAAAGCCACTCTTTGTGAATAAGACTTCTCAATAGTTATGGTTGCGGAAAACTCTTACATAGTTAAAAACTATACCTGTAGTACTATTGAGTCAAGGAAATAGGCATGGATCCTGGCAGATTGTTGCCTGGAATTCCTTGCAAGTTGTTGTAGATTATGTAATTATAAAAATTTACGTAAGAACGACTATTAAACATACTTTTAAAATGGTTTAAAGGATATTTTTGGAAAAAGTTAATAATTTAGGGTAAACAGCATGGCTAAAGATAAAAAGGGAGATACATTAAACCCCGAATTAAAGCAAATGGTAGATAGCGTAATCAATAAGATAGAGGCTGCCTTTAACGATAAGTTAGGTGAAGATGAAATTCTCGGTATAGCAACTTCTTTTTTGAAAGACGAGCGAGACCTTGCTCTACCATTCATTGATACGCTTACGACAGAAGCAAGGCCTGAGATGGCGCAACTTCTTTATGATATGATTGATGGGGTTCAGGATAAGTCTTTAATTAAGCTCATAAAGAAGTCCCTCTATAAACTCAGGCAGAGAGGGGTGAAATGGGAAGAGAAATATAAAGATGATAGTCCGATTTTTAAACCAATGAAATCCGATGAACCTGAGGGTTATTTAGGTGGTATTGATAATACAGGAAGTAGGATAGTTATTGTAACAAGAAATACACCAAGGGGATTTTTGGTAGCATTCAGTATTATAAATGACCTGGAAGGGCTGCAAAAATTAGACTTACACCAGTTTAGTAAAAAGGGCTTTAAAGATTTTTTAGACAGCTCCATGTCTTCAGTAGATTTTCCGATTGTTGAAGCAGAGGGCGCTTACTGTGTAAGCCTATTAAAAGAAACAGCGTCGCTTTCTAAACATCTTTCAAAACCTTTGCCCAATGGATACCGTGATTTTGAACTCGAATTTAGAGGTATAGAATGGGATCATGCAAATCCAATTATATACCAATATATAAGCGAAAATGAGATAAAGGACAACCCTCGTCTTCTTAAGGAATCCGGGGATTTACATAAGATTGCGCCTTTTTTTTCCTGGTTTATTGACCCTAAAGAGTTGAAGGAATACATTAAAAAAATAGAGGAACTCCGTAATAGCAGAATAGTGCTTACGCCTGTACAGAAGGAGGAACGCCTTCATACTATTTATAGTGATGCGTTAGAGGCGCTTTTTTCCCAAGAAAAAAAGCTTATATGGAAGAGAAGGCTGGAGGAGACAGCCTATATATTGTTAAAGACTGGCAAGGATACGGAGGCAAGGCAGGCCTTAAGCGCTGCGATTAATTTAAAAAACCCATTTAGCCCTATAGAGCCTAATCCGTTTATCTGGAATTTGCTGCTTAAGTCAATATACAGCCAGTTTGAGGAAGACTCCCCTGAAAACGCAAAAGAGGGAGAACCTTCACTTATTATTGCGCCCTAAGACAATTTTTTCTTTTCTTCCAGTAAAAGAAAGGGGGAGAAACGGATATGCTTGGCCTAAACTACTATGCCGGTTCTCTGCTCTACCCTAATTCTCCTGCTAATTCTCCCGTGTATCTTAGTTTAATGATCCAGGAGCCTAAAGAAATTTTTTGGATCTTAAGCGCAATTGGTATATATTACATGTATTCGATTCTTGTGTTTCAAATATTACATAGAAGATTCAATGAGAATTTTTATTTACAGTGGAGGTATCGATGAAGAGCTACAGAAAAGAATTATGGTTTAACGTGTCTACAAGAAGGGGATTTATAAATATAACCGGGGACGTCATGGAATGCCTGAGGGAGAGTGGGATTAAAGAGGGCATAATCTTATGCAATGCAATGCATATAACCGCCAGTGTTTTTATAAATGATGATGAACCAGGTTTGCATAGCGATTATGATAAATGGCTGGAAAAGCTCGCCCCCCATGAACCAGTTAGTCAGTATAGCCACAATGTCGGTGAGGATAACGCGGATGCACATATGAAGAGGCAGGTAATGGGCAGAGAGGTCGTTGTAGCGGTTACTAACGGAGAAATGGATTTTGGGCCTTGGGAGCAGATTTTCTACGGGGAGTTTGATGGTAGGAGAAAAAAAAGGGTATTGGTAAAAATAATTGGAGAATAACTACAGAATATAGAGGTTTTAATTATGAGTAATAACGGAGGAAATAATTTTGAGGAAATATTTGCCAAGATGCTTAAGGATGAACAGCTAAATGAGAAGGCGCTGGACTACCTGCACGATAAAAAAAAGATTGAAAAGGACATCATTTATAATGAGCTTTTTCCAAAGAAACTTATAGGCTATTGGGCTGAAAAAAAATCACTTGCATTCCCGCTTGTCAGGGGATTTCTTATGGTAGGGATTCAGTATATTGCAACAGAGAAAATAGAGATAAACGGCCAGGTGATAAATGAAGGCGAGGAATATTTTCATGAGGGCAGCGATTTTGAGACAGGGCTTTTTAATCTCCAGAGAAATTTCAGGGAGGCAATTATTACCTCTGGAATACTTGATTTATTAAGTGCAGATTACGGAGGCGCTTCTCTGCCTAGTTTGAAGAATATGAATCAATTGAAACTATTTTTAGATATAGACACGAAAATTTGCCTTAAAAATACAGCGGACAGGGAAGAGGCGCATAAAAGGGCATTGGAGATTCTTCCAGATGCGAAAATCATAACATTGCCAGAGGAGTTTAATAATCTCCACGAGCTTATGATTGAGAAGGGTAAAGAATACCTAAAGGTGTTTCTAACTGGAGAGGAAAAAGGAGGTGTGGAGAAGCAGGTGGTTCAGTCAAGAGGTGAATCTGTAACTCAGGCAGGAAACAGCTATTATTTTGAGACTCCAGGGGAAAAGAACACGGAGGCCACCCTCAGGTATGCACGAGAGAGGGCACGGCAACTAAAGGTGAAAAAAGTGCTTGTTTCAAGCTGTAGTGGTGATACAGCATACAAGGCATTAGAAATATTTGGAGATGAATTGTCACCTATAATAGTAACCCATGCCACTGGATTTATGGAGCCAGGCTTTCAGGAATTAAGTGATCGAGACAGGATGATACTTACAAAGAGAGGGGCGGTAGTCTTTACAGCGCAGCATGCATTTGCCGGGGTCGGCAGGGCCATTAGAAATAAGACAGGCTCTTACCAGGTAGATGAAATTATAGCCTTCACGCTTAGAACATTTGGGCAGGGCACGAAGGTCGCTATTGAGATGGCATTGATGGCTGCAGATGCCGGATTAATAAGGGTAGATGAAGATATCATCTCTGTTGGTGGAACAGCAAAAGGGGTAGATACAGCGCTTTTGCTGAGGCCTGCTCATACGCAGTATTTCTTTGATTTAAAGGTAAGGGAAGTTATATGTAAGCCTTTCGATTTTTAGAAATTTTTTCTCTCTTGGCCTTGGTGACTGAGTTAAGCCCTTTTAATCTTCTATGTTATTAAAATGAGAGATAAGAAGAAAAATCAACGGCATAAAAGGTTGAAGAATAAATTTGAGAAGAAGAAAGAATTTGCAAATAAGCCGTTTGATGGCGTGCTAAAAGATGACAAGGTTCTTTTATCAAAGGGGGAGAATATAGTCAGTGATAATCCGAAACTAATCCCCGAAGAAGATGGGGATGAATATATCTTTCAAGAGGCCATGAAGGGTGTAGTTCCTTTAAAAGATAAAAAGAAAAAAATAATTACGCCTGCACAAAAAGAAAATGTGAAAATTCTTGGACCTGATCTAAGGTTGGAGACAGAGGACTATTTTAAATCCCTGATTAAGGAGCCAGGCGCATGGGATATCTCATTCAGTGATGAATACATGGAAGGTACGACTTCAGGTGTAGGCCCAAGGACTATGAAGAAACTCAAGAGAGGTGAATTTTCTATGCAGGATTATATTGATCTGCATGGATTAACCAGGTCCGAGGCAGAGGAGGCGGTTAGCAATTTTATAGTCAAAAGCCATAATAAAGGGATGAGGTGTGTGCTTATTATCCATGGAAGAGGTTTGGGCTCGGTTGATAATCAACCTACTATCAAAAAGGAGCTCCCTACTTGGTTTAAAAGGGGGCTATTAAAGAAGATAGTCCTGGCCTTTGTTACGGCAAGGCCTTGTGATGGAGGCGCTGGCGCATTGTATGTTTTGCTGAAAACAAGATAGTCTCTCAATTGTTAGCGGCAAATTATAATGAGGGGATTTGTGTTGGTTAGTACATGGTAATAGTTGGTCTAACAGGTGGAATAGGGAGCGGAAAAAGCACCACTGCGGGTATGTTTAAAGAGGAGGGAGCGGACATTATTGATTTTGATCTCCTTGCCCGCACAGTTGTAGAGCCGGGTAAGCCGGCATGGAGAAAAATAGTTGAATATTTTGGTCCGAATTTTTTGAACCCTGATGGGTCAATAAATCGCGCCGCCCTTGGAAAAATAGTTTTCTCTGAAGATAAGAGCAGGAAGGCATTAGAGGATTTTGTACATCCCATGATATTAAAGGAAAGGGATAGGCTCGTTGAACAAATCAAGGATAAGAATTCATCCTCTGTTATTATCGTTGATTTTCCTCTTTTATTTGAGTTAGGGATGGGCAGGGATTTTGATAAAACGGTATTAGTGTATGCACCAAGGGATGTGCAGATAAAAAGAGTAATGCAAAGAGATGGGCTCTCTAAGGAAGAAGCCGAAAAACGATTAAAAGCACAAATGCCTATCGATGAAAAAAGAAAGCTTTCAGATTATATCATAGAGGCGGAAACCACCTTTGCCGTTATGAGGGACCAGGTAAAAGGGATTATGCATAGCTTAAGGGGGATTTCAGAAAAGAAAATTTTATGATTTTCGAATTTCAATTACGTAGATCGTTCACTGCCCTAACGAGACGGTGTTTTTCTTTACACTCTCTCCAGCCTGCTCGCCTTCCAGTATTAACTGCCGGCTACTTCTGTACAGCGTTTGTTGAGTTTGAAATCTTGATTATATCTCTCGCATAAAAATTATTCACCACAGAGGCACCCCAGTGAAATAGGTTATATCCATAATCTTTGCTCCGCCCCAGATAATAGTTTCCAAATTTAACCGGGTAAAAATTTCACGGAGCAGGCAGAGTTCACAGAGGTCTTGTTTGTTAGCTCATAGGTCATAGCTCATAGTAGCCGGGGAGATTAGTAAAAAAATAAACCCTGA